>Ga0070667_100000383_pt1 | contig 48188 bp, 50 predicted proteins | sample KBSS33metaG_FD_64659 | JGI IMG/M metagenome (GOLD analysis project Ga0070667, IMG submission 64659) | Switchgrass rhizosphere microbial communities from Kellogg Biological Station, Michigan, USA - KBS S3-3 metaG | ecosystem: Host-associated > Plants > Roots > Rhizosphere > Soil ...
GGCTTGCTCGCCGAGGGTCTCGCGGATCCCATCGCGGAGACCGCGGGCGCGCGCTTTCACCGCGACCCGCGCGTGCGGAAACGGTCGCGGCGGCTCGCGCGCCGCGCGCGGGGCCCGACCCGCGAGACGGCGATCACGTCGGCCGCCAAGTCCGTCATCACGCTCGCCCAGAAGCTCGCGCAGCGGATGCTCTCGCCGCGCCGCTAGTCCCCCGATCGAGCCAGCGATGAGCCGTACGGGAAGGAAGCGCACGGGAAAAAAGCGCGGCGCGCTCTCCGCCCTCGTTGTCCTGGGCATCGTCGTCCTCGTCGCGGCGGGATTCGCGGGCTACGCCGCGTCGGCGCGCTGGCTCCTGTCGGGACCGCGGCTGCGCTCCTGGATCAACACGAGCCCGGAGACGACGCTCCTCGACTGGGACCAGGCCGTCTCCCGCTGGCCCGGCGTCGTGCGCATCAAGAACCTCCGCATCCGCGGGAGCGACGCGAACGTGGAGTGGGAGATCCGGCTCGCCGACGCCCGCGCCGACTTCTCGGTCGCCGCGCTGCTTTCGCGAACCTTCCGCGTCGAGCGCGTGGCCGGAACCGGACTGAGCTTCCGTCTCCGTCAGAAGATCGACCGCGGAGACCCGACCCGTCCGCCGACCGGGGTGCTTCCCCCGATCGAGGGGTTCGCGGACCCGCCGCTGCGGCGGGCCGATTCCCCGGCGCCGGCGCGCGACGGCGGGCGGCCGTGGACGGTCGACGTCGGCGACATCGCGATCGACCGCTTCGACGGGATCTGGTTCGACGCGTACCGCTTCGAGGGCTCCGCGCGACTGCGAGGCCGATTCCTGCTGAGGCCCGGTCAGCGCGCGCGCGTCGGGCCGGCCGACATCGACTTCGAGAAGGGCGTTCTGAGAGTCGGAGATCGGCCGTTCGTGTCCGATCTCGAAGGCCGCATTCACACGACGATCGCGACGTGGGATCCGCGCCACGTGCAGGGCTCCGCCGTGTGGCGCCAGGTGGACGCGAAGATCGATCTGCACGGCCCGACTTCCGGTCTCGATCTCCTGAACTATTACCTCCGCCGCAGCCGCGAGCCGCGCTTCGCGGGAGGACGGGGCGACCTTTCGCTGGCGACCTCGATCGAAGACGGGATCGCCTCGGGCCGCGTGAGGCTCACCGCGAACGGCGCTCAGGCGCGGCGGCCCGGAGTCGAGCTGTCCGGCGATCTCCGTGCGGAGCTGCGCGTGCCCCGCTGGGACCTTCAGGGATCCGCGATCGACCTCACCGGCAGCTCGCTGCAGGTCTCCGACGTCGCGGCGGCGGGCGCGGCCGACACGCGCGGCTGGTGGGGGAAGTTCACTCTCGCTCCGGCGCGCCTTCGCGACGGGCTCGACGCCAGGGTCGCGCTCGAGTGCAGGGACGCGCGGCCGCTCCTGGCGGCGCTCGGCGTCGGATTGCCCGCGTGGACGCGCGGCCTCCTGACGCTCGAGAGCCTGACGGCGGACGCGGAGATCCTGCTCGCGCCGGAGCGCACGCGTGTCCACGCGCTCGAGGCACGAGGAGGGGAGTTCCACATCCTCGGCGAGTACGCACGCCGCTCCGGCGAGGAGCGGGGCGTCTTCCTCCTCGAGTCGAGACTCCTGCGCGTCGGGGTCCACGCGCACGATGGACAGGCGAGCCTGCATCTACTCGGCGTACGAAGCTGGTTCCAGCAGCAGAGCGCGGCGATCGCACAGACCTCTCGCGAGGACAGCCGGGCCGGGGGGAAATGAGCCGCATACGCGGGCGTGACGCGCGTCACCACGCGCGTCTTCCGCGGAGGAACTGGCCTGCCTCTTGCTCCTTACTCTTTTCGCGGTGGGGCAACGAATTGGTCGTTGCCGTCGAGTGAGGAGGAGGAGGGAGCGATGTTGCTGGCATTGGTTTTTTCGATCCAGGCGACGACGGCCGCGAACAACGCCGCCGCCGCGCCGAATCCCTGCATGGACCAGATGTCGGAGCTGTGCAAGATCTCGGCGCTGTTCTGTCCGAGCGCGTATCCGTCGGATCTCACTCCGGGAACGCGCGGGGTTCCTTGCTGGCCCGACGCGAATGCGCCGGGCGCCGCGCGCGACACGCGCGTCGTGAGCCGCCCGACGGGCGCGGCGACGCAGAGCACGCACGCGGAGTCGGCGCGGAGCACTCCGAGCGCGACGAGCGCGACGGGATCCGGCGCTTCCGGCGACTCGAGCACGGAGCCGGACACGCGCGGCCAGCATCTCTTCGGAAAACTGTTCACGCGCTTCTTCGAGGGTCGCTGAGTCTCGCGGAAGAGCTCGAGAGGCCGCGGCACGGTGCTTGCACCGCCTCCAAGGCATCGGGACATGGTGTCTCGAACTCTTCGGTCAAGGAGATTCGGCGAGTTCGACGCCTCGGAGATCGAGGTGAAGGTGTCCTCTTCGTCGTCCAACTCGTAGGTCTCCTCTTTCGGGGCCGGCGTGATTCGCGCCGGCCCCTTTCTTCAGTCCGGACGGCCGAGATCCTCCGGAGCGATGCGGCGGGGGTCAGGACCGATCGCTTCGGGTGTCCGAGTCGGCGCGGGGCGACGCGAGCCGGTCGATCGCGGCGATGAGCCGGTCGAGGTTGACCGGCTTGATGAAGTGCTCCGCGAATCCGTTGGCCCGGCTCGCCGCGACGTCCTGCTCCATGCCGTAGCCGCTCAGCACGATCCCGGGGAGGCTCGGGCGCAGCGCGCGCAGACGGGAGAGGACCTCGAGTCCGCTGCCGTCGGGCAGCCCGACGTCCGACACGAGTACGTCCGCGGGGTGGCGGCGGAAGGTCACGTCCGCCTCCGCGACGCCGCCGGCGAGTCGAACGTCGAACCCCGCCTCCGCCAGGAGGTCCCGCATGGCCTCCGCCGTGTCGAGGTCGTCCTCGACGAGGAGCACGGACACCGGACCGCGAGCGCCGCTCGCCGCGCCGGCCGCGGCTCCGCGGGGAGGATGCGGCGCGGGCCGGTCCGCCGTGGTGGCGAGGCGGACCTCGAAGCACGCTCCGCGTCCCTCGCCTTCGCTGGAGGCGATGATCGTGCCCCCGTGCTCGTCGACGAGCGTCTTGGCGATCGACAGCCCCAGCCCGAGCCCCGCACCGGCTCGCACGGCGGTCGAGTCGCCCTGGACGAACGGCTCGAAGATCCGGTCCAGAAGGTCGCTCCCGATCCCCTTGCCGGTGTCCCGGATGCTCACCCGGAACGCGCCGGGCTCCGGGTTGTCGGAGGACACCGCCACGCGGCCTCCCCGCGGCGTGAACTTGATGGCGTTGCGGATCAGGTTCCAGAAGACCTGCTGGAGCCGGCCTCCATCGGCCGAGCCGAAGTGCTCGGGCGCGTCGAGATGGGTCACCATCGTCAGCCCCTTGGCGAGGAGCTCGCTGCGGGAGCTCTGGACGACCGTCGCCAGGAGCTCGTGGTAGTCGAGCGCCTGACGATGCAGCTCGAACTTCCCGCGCGCGATGCGGGTCAGGTCGAGGAGGTCGTCGATGAGCCGGGCCTCGAGCTCCGCGTTGCGCCCGATCATGGCGATCGAATCGTGGACCCCGGCGGGGAGGTCGGCCCGCTGCTGCAGTCGGTGGACCGAGGCCACGATCGGCGTCAGCGGCGTGCGAAGCTCGTGGGAGAGGTTCGCGAGGAAGCGGTCCTTCGTCGCGTTCGCCTCCTCGGCGCGCCTCCGCGCCTGGACGAGCTCCTCCTGCTGGCGCCGGCGCTCGGTCACGTCCCGCTGGATGCGGGAGACGCCCACCATTCGTCCGCTCGCGTCACGGATCGCCGAGACGTGCACGGCGACCTCGATCGTCCGGCCGTCCTTCGTGACCCGGCGGACGTCGACTTCCGACGTCTCTCCCGCCGCCAGGGTCTCGCCGGACACCTTCGGCTCGACGAAGCCGCGGGGCGCGAGCTCGTGCATCCGGTGGCCGAGCATCTCTTCGGCGGTGTAGCCGTAGAGCGCCTCGGCGCCCGGGTTCCAGTCGCGGATCGATCCGTCCATCCCCTCTCCCACGATCGCGACGTGCGCGGAGACGACGATGTCCGCGAGCCGTTGCACCGCGAGCTCCGCCTCGCGCTGCGCGCTGATGTCCCGGAAGACGAGCACGACTCCCGAGAGCCGGCCGTGGTCGTCGCGAATGGGCGCGCCGCTGTCGGCGATCGGGATCTCCCGCCCGTCCTTCGACAGGAGGATCGTGTGGTTCGCCAGCCCCACCACCACGCCCTCCCGGAGGACGCGCCGGATGGGATTCTCGACGGGCTGGCGGGTGCCCTCGTTGACGATGCGGAAGACCTCCTCCACGTCGCGGAGGTGGCCCTCATCGGCGGTCCAGCCCGTCAGACTCTCTCCGACGGGGTTCATGAAGGTGATCCGGCCGTGCACGTCGGTGGCGAGCACGGCGTCGCCGATGCTGTGCAGCGTCGTCCGGAGGCGGGCCTCCGCCTCCGCGCGGCCGAGCATGTCGCGCCGGATGACGAGGATGAGCGCCACGAGGAGCGCGAGGACGAGCGCCGCGCCGCCGACCGCGGCCGCGCGGAGAATCCGGGACGAGCGCTCGGCCTCGCGGATGCGCGCGGCGAGGAGGCCCCGTTCCTCGGAATGGATGGCATCCACGCTCTGGCGGATCATCTCCATCAAGCGGTTGCCGACGTCGGACTGCACGAGCTCCATCGCGCCGGCGACGTCGCCCGCGCGGCGGAGGCGGATCGTCTCGCCAATCTCGCGCAGCTTCGCGTCGGCGAGCCCGCGCAGGGCGCCGACGCGGCGCTGCTGGACGGGGTTGTCGGCCGTCAGCGTGGCGAGGGAATCGAGCTGGGGGCCGGCGGCCGCGACCGCCGCGGTGTAGGGCGCGAGGTAGGACTCCTCGCCGGTCAGGATGTAGCCGCGCTGGCCGGTCTCCGCGTCGCGCAGGTTGCCGAGAACGTCGTCGGTGGCGGCGAGCACGCGATAGGAGTGGACGACCCAGCGATTGGCGTCCAGCAGGCGGCGCGCGTTGGCGTCCTGAATCCAGCCGAGGCCGACCAGCGCGAGCGCCACGAGGGCCGCGCCGGCCGCGATCTTGAGTCCGAGTCCGTGCTGAGACGCCATGAGGTGCGCTTAGGCCCGGTCCGAAGTGTACCCGACCGGCCGAGCGCAGGACTCAGTGTTCCGACGGCGCCTCGGCGTGAATGAGCCGGGGCCTCGGCACCGGGGGCCGCTTCTTCTCCATGGCCATCGTCGGGCGCCTGCGGCGCTCGAACTCGTCGAGCTTCACCGGGCGCCCGAGACGCGCCGACTCGAGCAGCGCGCGGATGATCCGGACGTCCGCGAGGCCCTCGCGTCCCGACGGCTCCGGCTCGCGATCGTTCAGGATGCAGTCGGAGAAATACAGCAGCTCCGGCGCGAACTGATCCCGCTTGGGGAAGGTCCTCTGCGACGTCCGGCCGCCGACCGTCACCTTCTGGACGAGCGGCTCGGCCAGCTCGTAGGCCGGGTCCATCCGCAGGTCTCCCTTCGTGCCGACGATCTGGTACCAGCCGGTCTCGGACGCGCCGAAGCTGCACGTGAACGTCGCGAGCCGCTGCACGGGGAATCGCAGGACGCAGCTCATCATCTCGGGACAGGCCTCGAATCGCGGATCGCCGAGGTTGGCGCTCCAGGCGAAGACCTCCTCCGGCTCCGCGCGGAAGAGGTACCGCGCGGCGTTGATGCAATAGATGCCGATGTCGTAGATGGGGCCGCCGCCCTCCTCGGTCGGGCTCAAGCGGATGTTGTCCGCGGCGACCTGCATGGTGAAGACGGAATGGAAGATCCGGGGCTCGCCGATCCGGCCCGAACGGACGACCTCGACCGCCTCGAGATTCGCCTTCTCGAAGTGGAGGCGATAGGCGGTCATGAGCCGGACGCCGTTTTCCGCGGCGGCGTCCCGCATCGCCTCGCAGTCCGCGCTCGTGACCGCGAGCGGCTTCTCGCAGAGCACATGCTTCCCGGCGCGCGCCGCGCGGATCGCATACTCGCGGTGCATCGCATTCGGCAGCGCGATGTAGACGGCGTCGATCGTCTCGTCCGCGAGGCACTCGTCGAAGCCCCCGTAGTCGTAGAGCCTGTCGGCGCCGTGGCGCCGCGCGAGCGTCCGGAGCTTGGTCGGGTCGTCGGAGACCAGCGCGGCGAGCTCGGAATTCTTGCGCGCGTGGCGAAACGCCGGAAGGACGGCGGCCTGCGAGATGTATCCGAGGCCGACGACGGCGTAGCGGATCCGGCGCCGGGAGTCTCGGCGCGATCGCGGACGGGGGCGGGTGCGGGTACGGGGAGCCGAGGGCATGGGTTCTTCCTCCCGGGGGGCGGGCAATGCTTCGCCCGGCGAACGGTCCTTGCAACCCGCAAGCCAGCGACGAGCGATTGGCGCGAAAATCGCAATGCTCCAGGGCGTGCGTCGAGATGCCGGCGTCCCGCGACCGCGACCCGCGACACTCCCCCCGGCGAGCCTCCGAAGGCGGGTCGGACGTTCGCTTCGTCCTGTTCCGATTCTGCGCGCGGTCATCGCCGGCCTGGCCGTCCTTTCGAGAGACGCCAGCGCCTCTTTCGCGGAGATCGCGTTCCGGCGTCCGAAGCGCAGCCGGCCCTCGCGCGGCGAGCAGCGGCGCCTGGACCACGGTCGGCTCTCGTGGCTGCGAGGGCACGAGGGCGACCTCGCGGTCTGGTCCTGGGGGTCGGGCCCGCGAGTGCTCCTGGTCCACGGCTGGGGAGGGCACGCGGGGCGCCTGAGCGCGTTCGTGGAGCCTCTCCTGGAGGCGGGGTTCGGCGTCGTCGCGTTCGACGCGCCCGCGCACGGCATCTCCGAGGGACGGTTCGCGACGCTTCCCGATTTCACCCGAAGCGTCGAGCTCGTCGCCGGAGTCTTCGCGCCCGTCGCCCTCGTGGGGCACTCGATGGGCGCGGCCGCGTGCGCGCTGGCCGTGCGCGGAGGCCTCGCGGTCCGCGCGGCCGTCCTCCTCGCGCCGCCCGCGGATCCCGAGGCTTACACCTCCCGCTTCGCGCGCTACATGGGGCTGTCCTCGTGCTGCACGGACTCGATGAAGGAGCGCCTCGAGCGGCGCTACGGGGTCACGTTCCCGTCGCTCCGACTGCCGGCGGGCCCGCCGGGGGTGCCGACGCTCGTCGTGCACGACCGCCGCGACAAGAGGGTTCCCCTCCGCGACGGCGTCGCGATCTGCAAGAGCTGGCCGAAGGCGCGTCTCCTCGTCACGAGCGGCCTCGGCCATCACCGCATCCTCCGGAGCCCCGAGGTGATCCGGCGCTCGGTCCGATACCTCTTCCGCCATGCGGACATCCCCGACAAGTCCCGGCAGCCGAGGCGGTTGCCGGACGCCGTGGCCGCGGCCCCGATCGCCGCGATCCGGCGGCACGCTTCTTGAAACACACGGGGTCGGCCCAATTCAGGGCCGAATGGAGGGACATCACAATGAAACGCATCGCAGGCGCGGCGATCGCGATCGGCTTCCTGATCGGAGGCACCGCGGGCGCACAGAGCACCCAGCCCCAGGAGAAGTCACACACCGAGTCGGTCACCAAGCATACCGGTCCCGGCCCCGACACCAAAATGAAGACCGAGACGGTCGTCGGAACGGTGAAGGAGTACGAAGCGGGCAAGAAGATCAAGATCTCCGGACCCGCCGACAAGACCTATTCGTTCGACCTCGACAAGAAGGACCAGGCGGCCCGCGTCGACGGATCGATCGCCGTCGGTCAGATGGCGAAGGTCGAATACCACAAGGGCGACGACGGCTCCGAGATCGTGAACGTGATCTCCGAGGCGCCGGCGGGCACCAAGGCCTCCGCCTCGGCGGCGGCCAAGGCTCCGCGCGTTCACTCCGAGTCGACCACCAAGCACACGGGCCCCGGCCCCGACTCGAAGGTGAAGACGGAGACGGTGATCGGGACGGTCAAGACCTACGAGCCCGGCAAGAAGATCACCGTGGTCGGACCCAAGGACAAGGACTACAGCTTCGACCTCGACGAGAACGCCGCGTTCAAGGGCGACGTGGCCGTCGGACAGCGGGTCAAGGTCACCTACACCAAGACGGACAACGGAGACAAGATCACCTCGGTGATGCCGGCCAAGGGCGGCGCCTAGACGCGCGGTCGACGACCACCGACAAACGCTTTCGGTCTCGATTCCGGTGGGGGCTCAAGGCCCCCACCCTTTTCGCATGGGGGAGGGAATCATGACGCTGCTCAGGATGGCCCTCGCGTGCCTGGTGCTCTCGGCCGTCTCGCTCCTGCTCGTCCCCATCGCGGCGGCCAAGATCGCCGGCTTCGTCTTCGCGTTCCTCTTCGTGGTGTTTCTGCTGCTCGGCCTGGCGACCGTCGACAACCTCGCGACCTGAGTCCGCCTCGGCTCCCATTCGCTTGCGGAAGGGTCCTACGCCTTCCCGCTCAGACTTTTCCGCGCTCCCACCGCTACAGGCTTCCGGCGAATCCGCGCCGGCGAGGCTCGCCCGCGCGGAAGGGATTTGTCATAGGATCCGCGGGGAGTGTCGCGCTCAAACACGGGAATCCGCACAGGATGGGAGCCTAGGTGAACGAAAAGATCCTTCCGGGAGCCGAGCGACAGAATCAGGTCGCCCTCCGCAAGTTTTTTCACGACGTCGCGACGCCGCTTTCGGCGGTTTCCCTGCACATCGAGCGGGCCGCCCGCCTGAGCTCCCGCGGCGGAGATCCGACGGAGGCGCTCTCGACGGCGCGCCGGGAGCTCGAGCGCGCCTTCGAGCTGTTCGAGCGGGGCCGGGACGCCCTGCTCTCCACGACCGAGGAGACTCGGTGACGGCGGCCCCGGCCAAGAACGGGGAGCCCCGCACGCGCAAGGCCGAGGCGTCCGACCCGGCCAACACGATGCCGGCGCCGGGCCTGAAGGTCCTGGTCGTCGAGGACGACGTCGCGGTCCGCAAGGGGCTCGACGTCGCGATCCGGGACCTCGGGGGCCAGACCAAGTGCGTCGGAACCGCGGGCGAGGCGATGCGCGCCATCGAGGACTTTCAGCCCGAGGTTCTCGTCGTCGACCTTCATCTTCCCGACGGGGACGGCCTCGAGGTCTTCCGCGCCGCCAGCGAGAGCAACCCCGACCGCGACGGCGTCGTCATCACGGGCCAGGCCTCGCTCGACTCCGCCGTCGAGGCGCTGCGCGCCGGGATCTCGGACTACCTGTTGAAGCCGCTGCGCCCGGCGCAGCTCGAGGTGGTCTTCCAGCGTCTGGCGGCGAAGCGCCGCCTCGAGTCCGAGGTCGAGACGCTTCGGGCCGAGCTGCAGGAGACGGGCAAGCTCGGGGAGCTCATCGGACGCTCCGAGCCCATGATGAAGATCTTCGACGTGATCCGCCGCGTCGCGCGCTCGAACGCTCCGATCCTGATCACCGGCGCGAGCGGCACCGGCAAGGAGGTCGTCGCGCGCACCCTGCACCGCCTGTCGCGGCGCTCGGCGGCTCCGTTCGTCGCCTTCAACTGCGGCGCGATCTCGCCCACGCTGATCGAGAGCGAGCTCTTCGGCCACGAGCGCGGGTCCTTCACGGGCGCCGACAAGCGGCGCGTGGGGTACTTCGAGGAGGCCAACGGCGGGACGCTCTTCCTCGACGAGATCACCGAGATGGGTCCCGAGCTTCAGGTCAAGCTGCTCCGCGTGCTCGAGGCGAGGACGCTTCGGCGCGTGGGAGGAACGCAGGACCTCCGCGTCGACGTGCGGCTCGTCTCGGCCACGAACCGGGACCCCCGCGAGGCGATCAAGGACGGGAAGCTTCGCGAGGACCTCTACTACCGCCTGAACGTCTTCCCGATCGCCCTGCCGCTGCTGGCAGAGCGGCGCGAGGACATCCCTCTGCTCGCGGAGCACTTCCGCCGGCAGATCGAGGACCAGGAGAAGGCCGGCGTCGCGGCCTGGTCGCCGGAGGCGCTCCAGATGCTCGACTCCTACGACTGGCCCGGGAACGTGCGGGAGCTTCGCAACGTCGTCCATCGCGCATACGTCATGACCGAGGGCGAGACCATCCAGCCCGAGGTCCTCGAGAGCCTCCTGCCGCAGCGGCGCGAGAAGACGGGCCGCGGCAGCGGGAAGACCTCCGTCGCGAAGGGCGACAAGAGCGAAGCCAAGAGCGAGAAGAAGGCCCCCTCCGCGCGCAAGCGCTGACCGCCGCGCGCGAGCGCCGATCCGGCGGCCGATTTCGACCCCGCGGTCTGGCACGGGTTTCGCTCATGGATCCTCCCGGGGGCCGCTGAGGGCACCCCGGAAAGGAACTAGGGCAAAGCGATGCTTTGGACCATCTTCGTCATACTGCTCATCCTCTGGGTGCTCGGATTGGTCTCGGGTTACACGCTCGGCGGCTTCGTTCACGTGCTCCTCGTGATCGCCGTCGTCGTCCTCATCATCAACCTGATTCAGGGACGGCGCGTCGTCTGACACGGAATCCGTCGGACAGGGAAAGGGCCCCGGCGAGCCGGGGCCCTCTTCTTTTGGAGCGGGGAAACGCCTAGGCGTTGTGGCGGCGCAGCAGGGCGCCCGTGACCAGCAGGGCCGCGCCGGCGATCGCCAGCAGACCCTCGGAGGTCCCGGTCTTCGGAAGCCGCTCGTTGTCGGTCCCGCCCGTGGTGCGCGAGGAGTACGACGAGCTCGACGACGGCGAGGTGCTCATCGTTGTGCTCGGAGCGCTCGGATTCGGGTTGTTGCTGTAGGTCCGGTTGGAGTAGGCGCTCGAGGAGCTCTCCGTCGCCGGGGCCGGCGCAGGGGCGGGGGCCGGCGGCGGGTTCACGGTCGAGCTCGAGTAGCTCGTCGAGCTGCTCGCGCTGGACTTCGGCATCTCGTTCTCGGCGACCTGCGTCGAGGTGGAACCGTCCTTCGCCGTGTAGCTCTGCTTGCGCTCCGTGGAGCTCACGGCCGGCGGCACGTGCGCGCCGAGCGCGTTCTCCGAGACCGAGGAGACGCCGGTCGTGCTCGAGCCGACGCCGGTCGCGACGAAGTTGATCTCGCGGCGATCGAACTGCGCATCGGTGACCGGGTTGCGCGCGATCAGGACGATCTTGTGCGGACCGGGCCGGACGCCGCTGACGCGGAACTCGGTCTCGTTCGTCTTGAGCGTGCCCTTCTGCTGATCGTCGAGGAACACGTCGACCTGGGTGTTCTCGTCGCCCATCGCGTTGGCGTTGGGCGTCAGGACGACGCGGACCTGATCGGCCGCGATCGAAGAACCCTCGACGGGCTCGATGAGCGCGATCCTGTACTTGCCGGTCGTGTTGGTCGTCGCGCTGTTGGACGTAGTCTGGCCGTAGGCCATGACCGCGGCGGCGGCGAGCGCGAACGCCACCAGTGCGATTTTGGACACCTTCTTGGGCATAGGAAGCTCCTCCAGTTTCCAATTTCCGGGCCGACCCCTTGCCGGACCGCTCTCCTTCGAGTGCAAGGAGAGTGCCGGCACGGATCGTGCTTTTTTGAGAAGCGTGAGTCGAGCTGCGTCCGGAATTCTCATCCCGCACGGTCGAGTCGTCGGGTGTCGAGCCGTTCGGTGACGAACGGACCTCCGCTGCGGATCGCGCAGGTCGCGCCGCTCTACGAAAGCGTCCCGCCGAAGCTCTACGGCGGAACCGAGCGCGTGGTCTCTTACCTGACGGAGGAGCTCACGCGGCTCGGGCACTCCGTGACGCTCTTCGCGAGCGGCGACTCGGTCACGCGGGCGCGGCTCATCCCGGGGTCACCGCGCGCGCTGCGGCTGGATCCGTCCTGCGTGGATCCTCTCGCGCACCACCTGGTCCTCATCGAGAAGGTCTTCCAGCGCGCCCGCGAATTCGACGTGATCCACTTCCACGTCGACTACCTGCACTACCCGGTCTCGCGCCGCGGATCCGTTCCGCACTTGACGACGCTGCACGGACGGCTCGACCTGCCTGACCTCGCTCCGCTGTACCGCGAGTATGCGGACATTCCCGTCGTCTCCATCTCGTACGCGCAGAGGCGGCCGCTTCCCGACCTGGCGTGGCTCGCCACCGTGCCGCACGGCCTCCCTCTCGGGATGCACCGTCCCGGGACGGGGGCGGGGGAGTACCTCGCGTTCCTGGGGCGCGTCTCGCCCGAGAAGCGCGTCGATCGCGCGATCGAGATCGCGCGCCGCGCGGGCTGGCGACTGCGCATCGCCGCGAAGGTCGACAGGGCCGACTCCGTGTACTTCGACAACGTCATCCGCCCGCTCCTCTCGGAGCCGCACGTGGAGTTCCTCGGCGAGATCTCCGAGGCCGAGAAGAGCGAGTTTTTGGGCGACGCGGCCGCGCTTCTTTTCCCGATCGACTGGCCCGAGCCGTTCGGCCTGGTCACGATCGAGGCGCTCGCGTGCGGGACGCCGGTGATCGCGTTCCGCGCCGGCTCGGTCGAGGAGATCGTGGAGGACGGCGTGAGCGGCTTCGTCGTCGCGAGCGTGCCCGAGGCCGTCGAGGCCGTCGCGGCGCTGGATCGACTGGATCGCGCGGCGTGCCGCCAGGCGTTCGAGAAGCGCTTCACCGCCGCGCGCATGGCGAGGGACTACGTGCGGATCTACCGCGAGGTGGTCGCTCGCGGAGTCGGGGGCCGGCGCGCGATGCGGAGCCGTCTGGCGCCGCCCGGGCCGGCGCGCCCGGAGCGGCCGAGAGGCGACGGAGCGAAGAGCCATTGAGCGGGAATGGGCACGGATCGTCCGAGGTCGAGAGCCTGTATGCGATTCGGGCGACGTCGGGCCGGCGGGACCCGCGCACACGAGTGCTCAAGGCCGACGAGACGTTCGTCGTGCTGGACCGTCTGGGGGACATCGCGCCGGGAGGCTCCGGTGAGCTCGGTCTCTATCATCGCGGAACGCGGTTCCTCTCGAGCTTCTCGCTGACGATCGACGGCGGCCGGCCGTTTCTCCTGTCGTCCGGAGTGCGCGAGGACAGCGCCATCTTCGTCGCCGACCTGACCAATCCGGACCTCACCCGCGGCACGGCCGACGAGGTGGTGTGCCCGCGCGGGAGCGTCCACCTGACCCGCGAATGCCGGGTCGGGACGCGCGGCATGGTCGAGACGCTGCACTTCCGCAACTACGCCTCGGCGCCCGTCGCGCTCCGGCTCTCCGTCGCGCTGGACGCCGACTTCGCCGACATCTTCGAGGTCCGCGGCACGGCGCGCGCACGCCGGGGGGAGCGCCTCGCGCCGCGCGTGACCCCGGGCGCGGTCAGCCTCTCGTATCGCGGGCTCGACGATCTCCTCCGCGTCGCCCGGGTGTCGGTCGAGCCGGCCGCGGCGCGCGCGCGGGACGAGCGGCTCGAGTTCGACGTCGCCCTCGAGCCCGGCGAGGAGCGCTCGCTCCGCTTCGAGGTGTCGTGCCGGGTCGCGGGAGTCCGCGAGCCCCGCGATTCGCGGCGTTCCGCGAGGATTCAGGCCGCGCCGTCCGCCTACGGCCTGCGCAGCTCGAGCGAGGACTTCGACGCCTGGGTGCGGCGGTCGGCGGCCGACCTCGCGATGATGACGACGCGCACCTCCTGCGGACCGTATCCGTACGCCGGCGTCCCCTGGTTCAGCGCGCCGTTCGGGCGCGACGGCATCCTGACGGCGCTCGAGCTCCTGTGGCTCGATCCCTCGCTCGCCCGCGGCGTCCTGCGCTTCCTCTCCTCGACCCAGGCGACCGAGACGAATCCGGAGCGCGACGCGCAGCCGGGCAAGATCCTGCACGAGTTTCGCACCGGCGAGATGGCGAACCTCGACGAGATCCCCTTCGGGCGCTACTACGGCAGCGTCGATGCGACGCCGCTCTTCGTCGTTCTCGCGGGCGCGTACCTGGAGCGGACCGGCGACCGGGCGTTGTTGAGTCGCCTCTGGCCTCACCTCGAGCGGGCCCTCCACTGGGTCGACCGCTACGGCGACGCCGACGGGGACGGCTTCGTGGAGTATTCGGGCCGCTCGGAGCGCGGTTTGATCAACCAGGGATGGAAGGACTCCGGCGACGCGATCTTCCACGAGGACGGAAGCGCGGTGGAGGGTCCGATCGCGCTGTGCGAGGTCCAGGGATACGTGTGGGCCGCCAAGCGGGCCGCGGCGACGATCGCCGAGGCTCTGCAGCTCAAGGGGCGGGCGCGAAGGCTCCAGGCGGACGCGGAGAAGCTGCGCGCACGCTTCGACGAAGTTTTCTGGGACGACGCGCTCGGCACGTACGTGCTCGCGCTCGACGGCGACAAGAGTCCCTGCCGCGTCCGCGCCTCCAACGCCGGGCACGCGCTGTTCGCCGGCATCGCCCTCGAGACGCGGGCGAGCCGGCTCGCGGCGACGCTCCTCGACCGGGAGTCCTACTCCGGCTGGGGCGTCCGCACGCTCTCGTCCGCCGAACGGCGGTACAACCCGATGTCGTATCACAACGGCTCGGTCTGGCCGCACGACAACGCGCTCATCACGGCGGGACTGGGACGCTACGGCCTGACGCCGGAGGCCTCGCGGGTCCTCTTCTCCTTCTTCGAGCTCTCGCGCGCGGTCGACCTGCGACGTCTGCCCGAGCTGATCTGCGGTTTCGAGCGGAGTCCGGGCGCCGGGCCGACGCTGTATCCGCTGGCCTGCGCGCCCCAGGCGTGGGCCGCCGGGGCGGTGTTCCTCATGCTCCAGGCGTGCCTGGGCCTGTCGATCCGGGGGCGCGAGGGGCAGATCCTGCTCGAGCGGCCGACGCTTCCTCCGTTTCTCGAGACTCTCCGGATCGACGACTTGCGGGTGGGGTCGGCCAGCGTCGACCTCTCGCTTTCCCGCCGCGGCCCCGAGGTGTCGGTCGACGTCGCGCGCAGCTCCGGCCACGTCAGCGTGACCGTCGTGCACTGAGGGGCGCGGGATGCGCTAGGCGGCTCCGGCCTTGCGGGCGGAGGAGCGGCGGGCTCCCGGACGCCCCGCACCCTTCGATTGCCCGAGGCTCTTCTTCAGCGCCTCCATGAGATCGACCACGTTCTCCGCGGCCTTGCCGGTCTTGCCGGCGCCCTGGGGAGCTGCGACGGCGAACCGGCGCTTCGAGGCGAGCAGCTTCTCGAGCGCCTTCTTGTAGACGTTCGGGTGCGCGGTCGGATCCCATTCCTCCGAGGACATCTGGTCGATCAGCATCTTCGCCATCTTGACCTCGGCCGATTTCTTCGTGGACGCCGGGATCGGGAGGTCCCTCGGGCTTCGCAGCTCCTCGAAGGGCCGCAGCGTCTCGAGGGAGATCGCCTGCGGCCCCGGGATGAGCGTGCCGAGCATCGGCTTGGTGCGCAGCGCGAAGCGGATGATGGCGACCCGCTCGCTCTCGAGAAGCGCCTCGCGCAGCACGCCGTACGCCTTCTCGCCGCCCTTTCGCGGCGCGGTGTAGTACGGCGTGTCGAACGAGAGAGGGTTCAACGCGCCGAACTCGACGAATTGCAGCACCTCGATGTCGTTGTCTCCTCCCGCGGCCTCCTCCTCGACCTTCTTGAGCTCCTCCTTCTCGACGAGCGAGTACTCCCCCTTGGAGACCTCGAAGCCCTTCACGATCTCGTCGTTCGGGACCTCCTTGTCCTCCTTGCTGCAGAACTTCTTGTACTTGATGGGAGCGTTGTCCTTGCGGTGCAGCAGGCGGAACGAGACGTGCTCGGACGCCTCGACGGCGGAGTAGAGAGAGACCGGGATCGAGATGAGGCCGAACGTGATGTGGCCGCTCCAGATGGCGCGCATGGGATTCATCCGATCTCAGCGGCTAGAGGGCCGCGCAGTCCGGATGGCCGCAGGCGCATTTCGCGGACGACCGGGACGCGCTCTCGTTGCCCGACTCGGCGCATTTCTCGCTGCAGTACTTCTTGCCTTCGAGCTCAACGGTCGCCTCGGAACAATGACAGCCGGAGTGTTCACAGTGCATTTCGCACCTCCGAGAAAACATCGAAGCAATCGTCCTGCCAGCGACTTCGCGATTGCGATGCCGGCACGCTTTCTGCATTGCCGGTGTCGTCGGGCAATTCGGCCCGTCCCAGTTACTAGGAGACTGTCATGGGCAATTTTGAAGACAAGGATCGCGACAACAAGGGCGGTCAGCAGGGTCAGCAGGGTCAGCAGGGCAACAAGCCGGGCTCGCAGAACGAGCCGGGCCGTGAGTCGAACCAGCCCCGTGAGGGTCAGGGTGGCTCGCGCGAGGGTCAGGGGGGCACGCAGCGCCCCGGAAGCGGCAAGTCCGGATCCGAGAAGGACGAGGAGTCCGCTTAGTCTCGAGGTCATCGCTCCGGCGGGGCGCCTGCCCCGCCGGGTTTCTTTTCTTCATTTGAGCGCGCGGAGATCGACAGCATGCCTGAACAGCAGTCGCTGCTGGGCCTGGACGCGCTCGCGCCGTTCTTCGGGCGAGTCGGCGCGGCCGGGCAACGAGGCCTTCTCCTCGATTTCGACGGAACCCTCGCGCCGTTCGCGGCGGAGCGCAGCCGTGCTGCGCTCTATCCGGGTGTCCGGTCGCGCCTGCGCGGCCTGGCGCTTGCTCCCAGGTCGACTCGGGTGGCGATCGTGAGTGGCCGCGCCCTCGAAGATCTCCGGCAGCGCGCCGCGATCGAGGCGCCCGTCGAGTTGTGGGGCTCACACGGCCTGGAGCATCTGACGGCGGACGGACGAGAGATCTCCGAGCCGCCTCCCGAACGAGTCGCGAGGCTCGTGGAGGAGGTTGGCGCAGAGTTCGTAGCGCAGGGCCTCGCCGAGGTGCTGGAGCGCAAGCCCTTTGGAGTCGCCATCCATCGGCGTGGAAATCCACCTGAGCTCTTCGAGCGCGCCCGGCGCGAGCTGCTCGATCGCTTCGCCTCGCGGGCGGCGGACGCCGGGCTCCAGCGGCTCGCGTTCGACGGCGGCGTCGAGCTGCGCATGGTCGGATCGGACAAGGGCATCGCCGTGCGGGCGATGCTCGCGGAGCTCGGGGAGGACGCCGCGGTGGCGTACCTGGGCGACGACCTGACCGACGAGGATGCCTTCGCGGCGCTCGACGACCTCGGGCTGACCGTGCTGGTGCGCGAAACGCCGCACCCGACCCGGGCGCGCGCGTGGATCCGTCCGCCGGACGAGCTGTTCCGATTCCTCGCGGAGTGGAGCGCGGCGATAGAGGGGCGCGCGGCATGAACCTCGTCGTCGTCTCGAACCGCCTCCCGTTCGCGATCGCCCGCGACGAGACCGGGGACTGGAGAGTCGAACCCGGCAGCGGCGGGCTCGTCACCGCGCTGCGGCCGGTCCTCCGCAATCGCGGAGGCCGCTGGATCGGCTGGTCCGGCGCCACGGAGGAGGAGCTGCCGGAGGCGGGAGCCCTGTTCGCGGACGCGCGTCGCCGCTTCGGCTACGACCTGGTCCCGGTCGCGCTGTCGACGAAGGAGCGCGACGGCTTCTACTCCGGTTTCTCGAACGAGATCATCTGGCCCCTCTTCCATGACCTCCTCTCGATGTGCAACTTCGATCCGTCGTACTGGTCGGCCTACGAAGGCGTTAACCGCAAGTTCGCGGAGAGCGTGGCGCGCACGACGCAGCCGGACGACTTCGTGTGGGTCCACGACTACCACCTCATGCGGGTCGCGACGGAGCTCCGCGCGCTCGGCGTGAGCTCGCGGGTGGCCTTCTTCCTCCACATCCCGTTTCCTCCGCTCGACATCTTCCTGAAGCTTCCCTGGCGCTTCGAGGTCCTGCACTCGCTGCTCGCCTACGACCTCGTCGGGTTCCAGACGGTGCGCGACCGGCGGAACTTCGTGCAGTGCATCCGCCTGCTCCTGCCGCAGGTCCGCGTCGAGGGCCGCGGCGCCGTCTGGACGCTGAAGGTGGGGGACCGGGAGGTGCGGATGGGCTCGTTTCCGATCTCGATCGACGTCGCCGACTTCGAGCGGCGCGGCGAGGAGCCCGCGGTGCTCGAGAAGGCCGAGAAGGTCCGCGCGGCGGAGCCCGACCGCAAGCTCATCCTGGGGATCGACCGACTGGACTACACGAAGGGGATCCCGCAGAAGCTCGAGGCGTTCCGGAACTTCCTGCGGCGCTACCCGGAGGAGCGCGGCCGGGTGACGCTCATCCAGGTCGTCGTCCCGAGCCGGGAGGACATCGCCGGCTACCGTGACCACAAGGTCGTGGTCGAGCGGCTGGTCGGGCAGATCAACGGGGAATTCACGCGCGGCGGCTGGGCGCCGATCCACTACATCCATCGGAGCCTCGAGGGCGTCAGCCTGCCGGGGCACTACCGCGCCGCGGACGTCGCGCTGGTCACGCCCCTGAAGGACGGCATGAACCTCGTCTGCAAGGAGTACTGCGCGACCCGCCTCGACGGCGACGGCGTGCTCATCCTGTCGGAGTTCGCCGGCGCGGCCGCCCAGCTCCAGGTCGGCGCCTTCCTCGTCAACCCGTTCGACGTCGAGGGCGTGGCCAACACGCTCCACGCCGCGCTTCACCTTTCGCCGGCCGAGCGGCGGTCCCGCATGCGCAAGCTTCGGCGCGCCGTGAAGGAGCACGACATCTACCACTGGCTCGACACCTTCCTCGACGCGGCGATCTCGAAGGAGCTCGCCGACTTCCCGCTCGTCGAGGACTACCTTCCCGTGGCGGCCTACCAATGACGTACGCGCCGATCGAGCACCACGGGGTCATCGGAGATCTGCACACCGTCGCGCTCGTGACGCTCGACGGAACGATCGACTGGCTCTGCCTGCCGCACTTCGATTCGCCCAGCGTCTTCGCGTCGATCCTCGACTCGGAGAAGGGCGGCCACTTCCGCATCTCGGCGGTGACCGAGGACGCGAGGAGGCGGCAGATGTATCTGCCGGACTCGAACGTCCTCGTGACGAGGTTCCTGACCCCGGACGGCGTCGGCGAGATCGTCGACCTCATGCCCATCCACGAGCAGGGCACGAGCCGCAAGAAGAAGGAGGACCACCAGATCATCCGTCTGGTCCGGGGCGTTCGCGGGTCGATCCCGTTCACGCTGGAGTGCCGCCCGGCGTTCGACTACGCGCGCACGCGGAACGTGAAGCCGGAGCCCACCGGGTCGGGCTTCCGGTTCGCGTCGGACTCGCTCGTCGTGGACCTGGCGACGACGCTCCCGCTCACGGTCCGCGGCTCGAGCGTGGTCGCGGAGTTCACGCTCCAGGAGGGCGACGAGATCCCCGTCGTGTTCTGCCAGGCCAACGGAGATCCTCCAGCGCGCGAGTCGCTGCGCGAGCGCTGTCAGAAGGAGTTCTCCAACACTCTGCATTTCTGGCAGAGCTGGATCGAGGGGAGCCACTACCAGGGACGGTGGCGCGAGATGGTCAAGCGCTCGTGCCTGACGCTGAAGCTGCTGACGTTCGCCCCGACGGGCGCCATCATCGCGGCGCCCACGATGAGCCTCCCGGAGCGGGTCGGCGGACCGCGCAACTGGGACTATCGCTACACGTGGGTCCGCGACGCGGCGTTTACGGTCTACGCGCTCCTGCGGGTCGGCTTCACCGAGGAGGCGCGGCGGTTCATCCACTTCCTCGCGGACCGCTGCCGCGACCTCGAGAAGGGGGCGCCGATCCAGGTCCTCTACCGCGTCGACGGCGGCACGGAGATGCCCGAGGAGATCCTGTCGCACCTCGAGGGCTACCGCGGCTCCGCTCCCGTGCGCGCCGGCAACGACGCGGCGAAGCAGTTCCAGCTCGACGTCGTCGGGGACCTGATGGACGCCGTCTATCTCTACAACAAGTACTGCGAGCCGATCTCCCACGACCTCTGGACCACGATGCGCCGGCTCGGCGACTGGATCTGCGCCCAATGGCAGGAGCCGGACGAGGGCATCTGGGAGGTCCGCGGCGGGCCGGCGCAGTTCACCTTCTCGAAGCTCATGTGCTGGGTCGCCGTCGATCGGGCGCTGCGGCTCGCCGTCCAGCGCAGCCTTCCGGCCAACAACGAGCGCTGGCTCGCCACCCGCGACGCGATCTACGAGACCGTGATGCGCCGCGGGTTCTCGACGAAGCTCAACGCCTTCGTGCAGAAGCTCGACTCCGAGGTCCTCGACGCGTCGCTCCTGCTCGCCCCGCTCGTGAAGTTCGTCTCGCCCTCCGATCCCCGCATGCTCGGGACGCTCGACGCGATCCAGAAGGGCCTCGAGAGCGACCACCTCGTGCGGCGCTACGACCCGAGGGTCTCGCCCGACGGCCTCGAGGGAGACGAGGGGACGTTCTCGATCTGCACCTTCTGGCTGGCCGAGGCGCTGGCGCGGGCGGGACGCCTCGAGGAGGCGCGGCTGACGTTCGAGAAGATGCTCGGGTACGCCAACCACCTCGGGCTCTACGCGGAGGAGATCAGCTCGACGGGCGAGGCCCTGGGCAATTTTCCGCAGGCGTTCACGCATCTCGGCCTGATCTCCGCGGCCTTCAACATCAACCGCGCGCTGGACGGCAAGCTCATGGGCTCTCGGCGGGGAGTGGCCTCGGAGCTCGGGTCGGGCCCTCCGGTGCCGGGGGGGACCCCGCGGTGGCTCTGAGCGGGATTCGAGGCGGGAACGGATCTTGCAGTTTGGCGGTTAGCGGCCCGGGAGGGCTGTTTTTTTGAGGAGGCATACGACATGAAGAAGTTCCTATCCCTGGCCGGACTCCTGGTCGTCGCAGCGGCGGTGTCGCTCGGCTGCCAGAAGAAGGAGACCACGACGACCACCACCGAGACGACGTCCCAGGCGCCGTCGGCATCCGGCACCCCGGAGGCGGGGACGACGCAGACCACGACCACGACGACGGTCGAGACGACTCCTGCGACGACCCCGAATCCCTGAGGAGCGCGTCGGCAATCGGAAGCGAGTGGCGCCGGGTCCGCCGATGCGCGGACCCGGCTCTTTTTTTCTGAGGAGCTCCTCATGGTGAGGAAGAAGAAGAGAGGCGCGGCGGATCCCGAAGATCCCGCGATGCGAATGGACCACGACCCCGAGGATCTCGTCGAGGAGGGGATGGCCACGGAGGCGGCCGGCGTCGACGGCGCCGAGACGCTCGCATCGACCGGCGACGCGGAGGGAGCGTTCCGCGAGATCGTCTCGGGGTCGGCGACCGGAACCGGCGTCGACCGGGTGGAGCCCGAGGGCTCGTCCATGCGGGAAGAGGCGCGCGAGGCCTCGCCCGGGTCGGGCGCCTTCGCCGAAAAGCTGGGCGCGGCTCCGGACATCGACGAGAACGACGGCGACGACTCCTGGCTGCAGGACCTTCCCGAGGACCTGAAGTAGATCGGGAGCGGGTCGGAGCTCGGCTCGCACGGGTCGTGTAGTCTCCACGCGTGGCGTCACGGGTCTTCCTGATCTCTCCGGCCAGCTGCTCCGGCGAACGCGCACGCATCCTTCTCCGGGACGCGGCGCGCTTCGACCTCGCGCTGCGGATCCGCGACGCGTCGGGCGCGCCGCTCGGCGAGGTCTTCGCGTTCCTGTCCGGTCTGTACTTCCGCGGCAAGCTGACCTACGCCCGCCGGTTCGCGCCGCCGGGGACCGGCTCCGCGGGCGCGCTCGTGATCACGGCCCGCGATGGCCTCCGGCCGCCCGAGGCCGCGGTCCGGATCCGGGACCTGCGCCGCTTCGCGGAGGTCGACATCGACGCGCGGGATCTGCGCTTCCGGCGGCCGTTCGTCCGGGACGCCCGCGCGCTGGCACAGCGCCTGGGGCCCGAGGCGGAGGTGGTCCTCCTCGGCAGCATCGCGACGGGCAAGTACGTGGACGTTCTGCTCGACGTGTTCGGCGCGCGGCTCCTGTTCCCGCGTGACTTCGTGGGCCGCGGCGACATGAGCCGGGGCGGTCTCCTCCTTCGCCATGCGCGCGCGGGCCGCGAGCTCGACTACGCGTCGGTGCTCGGCTCCGAGCGGCACGGGCCGCGTCCGCCGCGGCTCCCCAAGCCGCGCCGCTTCCGACGGGCCGGCGTCGATCCCGCCGATCCGCCGTCGCGCCTCGGGCGCGCCGACCCCGCGTCGCGCCTCGGGCGCGCCGATCCGCCGTCGTGAAGCCAGCCAGGCGGGCGGCCGCGGTCGAGCTTCCCGGCGACGCCGACACGGTCGAGGCCGCCGTCGGCTCCCGCGTCGTCCGCCTCACGAACCTGCGCAAGCTCTTCTGGCCCGACCTCGGCATCACCAAGGGCGATCTGCTGCGCTACTACGCCTCGGTGTCCGACGCGCTGCTCCCGCACCTGCACGGCCGGGCGATGGTCATGAAGCGCTACCCGAACGGTGCGGCGGGCGAATTCTTCTTCATGAAGCAGGCGCCCTCGCCGCGCCCCGAATGGATCGAGATCTGCGAGATCGAGCACGGCTCGGGGAAAGTCGTGAACTTCCCGATGATCCAGGATCTGCCCGCGCTTCTCTGGGTGATCAACCTCGGGTGCATCGACCTCAACCCGTGGTACTCGCGCTGCGACGACACCGACCGGCCCGACTTCCTCCACTTCGACCTGGACCCGGTTCCGGGGGCGGACTTCGGGCGCGTCTGCGAGACCGCGCTGCTCCTCCACGAGGCGCTCGAGATCCTCAAGATGCCGTCGTTCGCCAAGACGACCGGCTCGAAGGGCATCCATGTCTATGTTCCGATCGAGCGCGGCCCGACCCAGAAGGAGGTCTGGGTCTTCGCCAAGCAGCTCGCGCGCACCCTCGAGTCGCACAACCCGCGCCTGGTCACCGCCGTCTACGAGCGCGCGCGCCGGCCGGAGGGGCGTGTCCTCGTCGACTACAACCAGAACGCCTGGGGGCAGACGCTCGCGTCGGTGTACTCGGTGCGGCCTCACCCGCGGGCCTGCGTCTCGACGCCCGTGAAGTGGAAGGAGATCGAGCGCGGGATCGCGCTCGAGGACTTCCGCATCGACACGGTTCCGCAGCGCGTTCGCCGGCTCGGCGATCTCTGGGAGCCGCTCGCGCGGAAGACCGGCCGGTTCCCGCTCGCGAGCCTGCTCTCGCAGTCCGCTTCCTAGTCCCCCGTCGCCTTCGCGAGTGCGCGGCGCGCGCGCCGGAGGTCCCGGGTGAGGCGCGCCCGGAGGCGATGCCGCGCCTCGCGCTCCGGAGCGCGGAGCGCGGCGGAGGGATGGATCGTCGCGATGCGGACTCCCGACCCGGCGCCCGCCGCGGGGATGCGCGAAAGGGAGCGCTCGGCCGTCGCGCCCAGGCTCACGATCACGCGCGGCCGGACCGCCTCGAGCTCCGCGAAGAGCCAGGGGCGGCAGGCCTCGAGCTCGGCGGCGTTGGGCTTCTGATGGATGCGCTTCTTCCCGCGCGGCTCGAACTTGAAGTGCTTGACCGCGTTCGTCAGGAAGACGTCGCGGCGCGACAGGCCCGCCTTCGCCAGCGCCTCGTCGAGCACGCGGCCGGCCGGCCCGACGAACGGTTCTCCCTGGAGGTCCTCCTGGTCGCCGGGCTGCTCGCCGATCAGGAGAATCGGAGCGCGCGCCGGACCGTCGCCGAACACGGTCCGGGTGGCGTGGAGGTACAGCGGACAGCCGCGGCAGCGCGCCGCCGCCTGCGCGAGCGCGCGAAGCGAGCGCGTCGCGGGAACGAACGGGGAGGCGTCGTACCGAGAGGCCGGCCCCCCCCGCCCCGGCGAAGCCGCGGTGGCCGTGCGGTTCTCCTCAGGCGCTCGCTCGGTCGTGCCCCCCGACCTTCACGAGCTTGTTGTAGAGGCCCAGGATCAGCAGCGTTGGAGCCCATTGTCCGATGAAGTTGCTGACCGCCTTCGTCTTGCGGCTGTCCGAGAGCTGAAGCACGAACGAGACCGCCATCGATCCGACCGAGGCCCAGAGCCAGACGTCCGACGGCCACTTCGCCGTCTGCGACTCGATCGCGCGCGCCACCGGTCCCTCGCGCCGCTCGGTCTCGCTCGTCGGCGCGTCCGCATCCCTCTGCGCTTCCGCATCCCTCTGCATCCGAGATTCCATGGTTCCTCCCCACCCCCGTGTTTTGCGATACCGAGTCGCCGATCTCAGGTTGCAGAGCGCGTGCCACGCCCGGATTCCGACGACGTCGCGCCGACCAGCGTAACGTCGAGGCCGCTGACCGAGGCGAAACGCTCCGCGACGTCCTCCCAGTTCCAGAGATTCCAGACCGCGTCGAAGAACTCGGTCTTGCGGTTCTGGTACTGGAGATAGAACGCGTGCTCCCAGGCGTCGAGAACCAGGATCGGGATACCCGCCTGGGCGAGGTTGGACTGGTGGTCGTAGATCTGGGTCGTCAGGAGGCGGCCCGCGATCGGCTCCCAGACGAGAGCCGCCCAGCCGGAGCCCATGATCGTTCCGGCGATCGCGGTCAGCTGCCGCTTGAACTTGTCGTAGCTCCCGAAGTCGTTTCGGATCGCGTCCGCCAGCGCTCCCTGCGGCTGACCGCCCGCCTTCGGGGCGAGGTTCTGCCAGAAGAGCGAGTGCAGGACGTGCCCGGACAAATTGAACGCCAGGGCCTTCTCGAGCGCGCCGACGCGCGTGAAGTCCTCCTTCGACCGTGCCTCGTCGAGCTTGTCGAGGGTGTCGTTCGCCCCCTTGACGTAGCCGGCATGGTGCTTGTCATGGTGCAGCTCCATGATCCTTCCGGAGATGTGCGGCTCGAGAGCGCCGAAGTCGTACTGGAGGTCGGGCAGGGTATAGGTGGACATAATTCTCCTCTCGTTTCTGATCGTAGCGAGATTCGTGCCCGGTCCCGGACGGCGCGAGCCGGATCCCTTCCACGGCACTCCTCTTGCAATTGTCGGGACGTGGAGGAGGTGATTTCTCATGCTGAAAATGGCGCTCTTGTTCTTCGTGGTCGGAGTGATCGCGGCGCTTCTCGGGTTCGCCGGCATCGCCGGGGCCTCGTTTGCGATCGCGAAGGTGTTCGCCGTGATCTTCGCGGCGCTCTTCCTGATCTTCCTCATCCTTGGGCTGGCGGGCGCGAACAAGATCGCGAGATCGGTCTAGCGCCCCGCGACGGGCGAAGGCGAGCCGCGGAGGCTCTCGTCTTCCGTCTACGGGCAAAAAAAAGGAGCCGGGGGGACCCGGCTCCTTTCCTTTGTGAGCCTGAGCGTTACGCCGGGTGCTTGACCTGGAGATTGTTGATGACCCGAACCACGCCGTCGACCGAGCGGGCCTCCTTCTCGGCGTCGAGCTTGACCTGAGGATTCGGGACCTCGCCGGCGAGCGTCACGACGCCGTTGGTCACGTTGATGTCGATGTTCACGATGTTCGAGAAGTGGTCCGTCGTCAGCTTGGCCTTCACCGCCGTGTGGATCGCGGCATCGTCGACCTGCTTGCCCGGGCTCTGCGTCGTCGTGCAGGCGCCGAGCGAGACCATGAACGCGAGAAGAATCGCCGCTCCCAGGATTCCGGATAGACGTCTCATGTTTTCCTCCATTGTCCGAATCGGACCCGAAGGTCCGCCGCCCCGATGGAGCGCGGCCCGCCGGGCGAATCCACGGCGGCCGAGCCCGGCGAACGATGGAGCACGCCCCGTGCCAACGCGGCGGCTCTCACTTCGGCGGCGGACTCTTCTCGGCCTTGCTTCGCGTCTCGGCCTTGCCGCGCGCCTTGGCCTCGCTGCGTGCGCGCGCCTCGTCGATCGAGTGGGACTCGAGGAGCGTCCCTCCCTCCTCCGCGAGGCGGGACATCTCCGCGTAATGGTTTCGCAGGACGTCGATCTCCTCCTCCGAGAGGCTCTCGACGTCGATCAGGCGGTTGCTGGCGCCCTGGATCGCGGCGACGATCTCGTTGAGCTTGAGCTGAACCGCCTTCGACTCCTTGTTCTGGGCGCGCTGGATCAGGAAGACCATGAGAAACGTCACGATCGTCGTCCCGGTGTTGATGACGAGCTGCCACGTGTCGGAGTAGTGGAAGATCGGGCCCGTCAGCGCCCAGACCACGATCACCGCGACGGCGATCCCGAACGCCCACGAGCTGCCGGCCCACTCCGTCGCCGCGAGCGAGAACCGCGCGAGCCAGGCGCTCAGCGGCGATCGGCTCGCCGGCGGACCGGCTTTGGGCGTTCGCGTCTTGGTGGACACGGTTCTCAGGAGGCGGCGCGCTCGTTCTTGTGCGGCGCCGGCTTCACGATGTTCAGCCGCTCGATGACTCCGACGCGATGCTCGTGCGCCACGCTTCCCCCCAGCCATCCCGTCACCGCGACCAGGCCGAAGCCCAGGAAGCCGAGCGCGGCCGCGACGACCCAGCGCGAGCCGGAGGCGGCGGCTCCATGGCGGCGGAGGAAGAAGCTCGTCGTGTAGAGGACGAGCATCAGGACGTTCAGCAAGGCGTGCCACGTGGCGAGGCGGAAGCCCTTCCCGCTCATCTTGACCGAGAAGTAGTCGATCGCGCCCGCGACGGCGGCGAGCAGCGCGGTCGAGATCCCGACCGCGATGCAGACGTACGAGAGTTCGTACCAGAAGGCGGTCTTCGCGTCGGCGCTGTAGGCGATGTCGCCGATGAGAGCCAGGAAAAATGCGCCGATCGGAAAGGGCACGAGCATGGGATGGATCGGATGGTTTCCGATGGCCGCTCGGCTGCGCATGCCGTCTCGAAATGCAACGGGGGTGCCACCGGCGAGGCCGCGCGGGACTTCCCGGTCCGGATCTTGCAGCCTTCCGGCGAGGTGGTGGAGGTGAACTGTGGCCGGACCGACGATGGTGCGTGACGTGATGACCGCCCGACCGGCGTGCGGCCTCGCGTCGACGTCGCTGCCGGACATCGCGAAGATGCTGATCGAGAACGATTGCGGCGCGATTCCGATCGTCGCGGACGCCAAGAGCCGCAAGCCCGTCGGCATCCTCACCGACCGCGACATCGCCTGCCGCGCGGTCGCGACGGGGAAGAACGTCTCCCGGTTGACGGCGGGCGACTTCATGACGACCCCGTGCCTCACGGCGGAGGAGGGGACCTCGCTCGAGGACTGCTGCCGGCTGATGGAGGTCAACCGCGTCCGGCGGATCGTGGTCGTGGACGGATCCGGCCGCTGCACGGGAATCGTCTCTCAGGCGGACCTGGCGCGGCGCGCGCCGGAGGCCAAAGTCGGGGAGGTCGTTCGCAAGGTCTCCCAGCCGACTCCCTCGGCCTCGTCCGTTTTGTGACTCCTCCGGTCGGGAGGGGCCCCGGCCGCTGGCACTCTTCTTGCTTCAACCACCGTCAAGGTTCTGTGGAAGACTCGAACCGATCCCACCAACGACTCCCTGCCAGATCGGACCCGCCCCTTCGGGGGCGGCGGTCCCGTGTCCACGAGTGCCGAAGGCCTGATCGAAACGCGTGAGCGGCTCCCTCGCCGACTCCCGCGCGCGAGTCGCGATCGAGGGACGCGCGCTGCAGCGCGGGCATTCCCGCGGGTCCACGCGCATCGCCGACACGCGAAGCGTGGCATGTCCCGTGCATTTCCGACGACAGAAGGAGCTCTGTGATGAAAATCCGCGGCGGGGAGACAGCATGAACGAGGCGAGCCGGACGCGCCGCGCGTCCCCCGAGCTGTCGCCGGAGAGGCTCAATCGACTCTACGAGCTGATCGAGGACATCGAGGTCGGGATGCTCACGACGCGGCGGCGGGACGGAAGCCTCGTCTCGCGTCCGATGGCGACGCAGCGTCGCGCCGACGGCGCGCACTTCTGGTTCGTCGCCGCGGGCGATTCCCCGAAGGTTCGGGAGATCGCCTCCGATCCGAACGTGAACCTCGCCTACTACAAGGACCGGACCCGCGAGTGGGTCTCGATCTCCGGCGCCGCTCGCATCTCGCGGGACCGCGCGAAGATTCGGGAGCTCTACGAGCCGTCCTGGAAGATCTGGTTCGGCAACCGCGGCGGACGCGAGGACGGCGGGCCCGAGGATCCGCGGATCGCATTGATCGCCGTCGACGCGCGGTCCGCCCACTTCATGACGGTCGAGAAGCCCGCGCCGGTCCTTCTCTTCGAGGCCATTCGCTCGAAGGTGACGGGCGAGCGCGTCGAGCTGGGCGTGGTGCAGGAGGTGACGGCCGATGATCTGGCTTAGCGAGTTCCTCCTGCCGGATCCTGCGGTCTCCCGACGCCCGCCGGTCGAGGATCCGTCGCCCTCTCCGCTTCCGGACGGCGCTCCGGTGATCGACGATCCCGACCGCGAGGTGCCCGCCGTCGACCCGCGCCGGCGCGACGCCCCGGAGCCGGTGCGCGAGCCGCGCCGCGACCCGCGCACCGAACCGAATCCTCACTGACGACGCGATGAAGGAATCGAGTGTCCCGCCGGCGACGGCCGAATTTGCAGCCGCGAAGGTAAGGAGCCGCATGAAGAAGAACAACGAGAGGAACGACATGAAGAACGACAAGAAGACGCTGAGAGTCGCCAAGCCGTCCGCCCACCCGTTCCTGTCCGACATCCAGGAGCTGCGTGCCCGGGCGCGCCGGCACATCGAGAAGGGCGCGGTCACCGAGAACTACCGCGCGGACCGCGAGGCGGTCGTCCGGATCCTGAACGAGGCGCTCGCCACGGAGATCGTCTGCGTCCTGCGCTACAAGCGCCATCACTACATGGCCTCGGGGATCCACGCCCAGGCCGTCGCCCAGGAGTTCCTCGAGCACGCGAAAGAGGAACAGGACCACGCGGACCAGATCGCGCACCGAATCGTCCAGCTCGGGGGTGAGCCCGACCTGAATCCGGATGGGCTCCTGACACGCAGCCACTCCGAGTACGTCGAGGGAACGACCCTCCTCGACATGATCCGCGAGGACCTGGTCGCCGAGCGCGTGGCCATCGAGTCGTATGGCGAGATCGTCCGCTACCTCGGGGAGAACGACCCGACGTCCCGGCGGCTGATGGAGGAGATCCTGGCGAAGGAGGAGGAGCACGCGGACGACCTCCGGACCCTGATCGAGACGCTCTCCGCGCAGTAGGCGACGCACGCCCGCGATAGGATCCCCCGAAGCTCGCGATGGACTTGCTGCGCCGCAAAGACAGGGAGAAGGCCCCGGGGGATCCGCCCGCTCCGCCGGGCCCGGACGCCACGATCGGCAAGTATCGGATCCTCGAGCGGATCGGGTCGGGCGGATTCGGCACGGTCTTCAAGGCCTGGGATCCGGACATCAAGCGCCCGGTCGCCATCAAGAGCTGTCTCCTCGGCAAGGAGTTCCAGGCGCGCTTCTTCCAGGAGGCCGAGCTCGCCGGCCGGCTGCAGCATCCCAACATCACCACGGTCTACGAATTCGGCATGGAGGGCGAGACGCCCTACATCGTCCAGGAGTTCCTGAGCGGCGAGGACCTCTCCCAGCTCATCCTGCGCCGCGAGCCCCTCGACGTGCTCGCGCGGGTCAAGATCCTCCTCGGGATCTCGCTCGGCCTCGAGTACGCCCACCGCTCCGGCGTGATGCACCGCGACATCAAGCCCGCGAACGTCCGCATCCTGGAGAACAAGTCGGTGAAGATCATGGACTTCGGCGTGGCGAAGGTGATCGGCGCGCCGAGCGTCCTCACGGGCACGGGGGTGGCGGTCGGCTCGTCCGCCTACATGTCCCCCGAGCAGATCTGCGGGGACCCCGTCGACGTGCGCACCGACATCTTCTCCTTCGGGGTGCTCGCCTACGAGCTCTTCAGCTACCGCAAGCCCTTCGAGAACGAGAACCTCTTCCGCCTGCTCGAGATGATCGTGAAGGAGGATCCGGAACCGATCGCGAAGCGGGTGCCGGACATCCCGGAGGCGATCGCCGCGCTCATCGGTAGGGCGATGCACAAGGACCCGGCCGAGCGCTTCCCGACGATGCGGGACCTGCGCGCGGCCCTCGCCTCCGCACCCCACGGCGACGCCGTGCCCGCGCTCACCGGAGCCGTGGCGGCGGCGGTGCCGGACTCGGAGACGCAGCGGCTGGCCGCGGTCCATCGGTACTCCGCCGCGGGCGCGGCGTCGGCGCGGGAGCTCGACGACCTCGCGCGGCTCGCGTCGCGGTTCTGCGGAACGCCGCTCGCGCTCGTCTCGTCCATCGAACGGGAACGGCAGGCGTTCCACGCGCGCGTGGGCACGAGCCTGTCGGAGACGCCGCGGGACGTGGCCTTCTGCGCACACGCCATCCTGGGCGCCGACGTGATGGAGGTGCCCGACGCCGCGGCCGACGCGCGATTCGCGGGCAACCCGCTGGTCACCGACGAACCGCACGTCCGCTTCTACGCCGGAGCGCCGCTCGTGACGCCGGATGGCTACGCGATCGGAACGCTGTGCGTCCTGGACCGGCGGCCCCGCGAGCTCACGGAGGAGCAGAAAGACGGGCTGCGAATCCTGGCGCGGCAGGTCATGGCCCAGCTCGAGCTGGCGCGCCGCCGCCGTGTCGACGAGGAGACCTCGGGCGAACGTCTGCTGCTCGAGGTCGCCGGCCTGTCGGAGCCCCCTCCGGAGCCGGGCACTCCGCTTCCCATACGGGTTCGCGATGAGTAGCGCGCGAAAGACCGTGCTCGTCGTCGACGACGACCCGGCCGTCCGCGAAGGGCTCGTCGCGTTCCTCGAGGACGAGGGCTACGGCGCGCTGGGAGTCGAGAACGGGCGCCGCGCGCTCGAGGTCCTCGAGACGATGGAGACGCCGCGCCTGATCCTTCTCGACCTGATGATGCCGGTGATGGACGGCTGGCAGTTCCTGGCGGAGCGCGCGCGGAGGTCGAACGCGACGCCCGTCGTCCTGCTCTCCGGGCTCGCGTTCATCAACGACGCGCCGGGCGTCGCGGACTTCCTCTGCAAGCCCGTCAACTTCGAGAAGCTCCGCGACTGCCTCGATCGCTTCTGCGGGAGGCCCGCCCCGGCGGCCTGAGGCGCCCGAGGCTCAGTCCGCGTTCGGCCAGCAGGACAGCTCGCGCACCATGCTCGGGTCGATCTCGGGCAACGGGAACGTCGCGGCGGTCGTCGAGGCGAGCCGCTCCGGGTCGCTCAGGTCGAAGAGCTCGGTGCTCATGTCGGACTCGGGCGAGTTACCCGACCCCGCGGGGACCCGGATCGCCTCACGGTACCTTCCGATGGCGCGGAGATAGCTCCGCATCGTGGGCTGCTCCTGCGTCTCCGCGAGGTTGTGGGCGAAGATCACCCAGACTCGCCGCTGGCCGCGGAAGCGGTCGATCTCGCGAAGGTAGGCGGCGAGGTCGCCGCGATGACAGGTTCCCGGCTGGACCGTGGACGGATCCAGCCCGGTGCGCGGGCCGTAGTACTTGAGGGCCCGGATCGTGTCGTACGGGATGTAGATCGCATCGCCGGGGCGCCGCCGCTTCGCCAGATACTCGAAGAGCGGCCGGTTCTCCTGCCGGTACTGCACCGGGTGGTAGACGAAGAACCCGAGCAGGGGAGGCAGCGCGCAGCAGGCGGCGGCCAGCGAGACCGGCACGTGGAGACGGACGAGCCCGCGCGCGACCCAGCGGGCGCCCTCGGCGCCCATGAGGAGCAGTCCGGGCACGAGGAAGAGCGTCAGCCGGCCCTTGAAGGGGTAGAAGCGGGCCGCGGACGCCATTGCGGTAACCACGATCGGCCCCGCCAGCAGGAGCGCGAAGAGGCGGCGCCGCCTCCAGAGCATCACGAATCCGAAGACCGTCACGGCCGTGAGGAAGGGGGCGTAGGGATACCGCATGTTCCACTTCCAGAACAGCGTGACCTGGTTGATCGGCCACAGCAGGTCCCCGCGGCGCCGCAGCGGAAAGGGAACGAAGGAGTCGATCCAGGCTCCGTACAGGAAGTCGCGGGTCGCGGGGTCGGGGCGCGTCAGGTTCCAGAGGCTCGACGCGAGCGCCGCGGCGGCCCAAACGGCGATCGTTCCGAGCAGAGCGCGGCTGGGCCGGCGCGGCGGGACGAGCAGCGCCTCCAGGAGCAGCGCCGCGCCGAGGCCGGCGAGCACGAAGGCGGAGGGCATCGAGAACCACGCGCCGACGGCTCCCGCGATCGCGGCGCGCCGAAAGGCCGCGGGGCGCGCGGTCCCGGGGCCGATGTCGAGCGCCACGAGAAGGAGGAGCAGCCCGATCGCGATGTCGCCCGCGTACTGCTTGACCTCCGAGCCGTAGTGCACGAACGTCTGCCCGAACGCGAAGAGTCCGGTCGCGAACACGGCCGTCCAGCCCGAGAGCAGTCGCCGCGCGACGGCGGCGAAGAGGCCGAGGCCCGCGAGCGTGAAGAGGAGCGCGGGCAGGCGCATCGCCAGGGCAGACGGACCGAAGAGCATCGTGGAGAGCTTCACCGCGGCGAGGAATCCCGCCGGGGCGGCCTGCCCGACCTTCAGGGGCAAGACGAGCAGCGTGGGGAGCGGCCGGTACAGGATGCTCTCCGAGAGCGCGAGCTCGTCGACCCAGAGCGACGCGTTGGCGAGGTACTCCCAGAGGCGCAACGCCGCGCCCGCGAGGAGGACGGCCCCCATCGCGAGTCGCCGGAATCGCGCGTCACGATCCACGGTGTCGTGCGGCGGCGCCATCGCTTGTCTTGCGGGAAATTCTAGCCGAGCCCAGCCGCGCCGCCGCCTCAGGGGCGGTTTTCGGGGAAGCACGACAGCCGGTGCACGGTGTCCGCGTCGAACGGCGGCAGCGGAAAGGCGTCGGCCATGCTCGCGGCGAGGCGCGCCGGGTCGCTCAGGTCGTAGAGCTCCGTCCGCATGTCGAACGCGGAGGACTCAACGGTGGGGACCGTCAGGCCCTCGCGTCGGCGTCCGATGGTCTGCAGGTAGTCCCGCATCGTCGGCTGCTCCATCGTTTCCGGTGTCGTCTGCGCGAAGATCACCCAGACGCGCGGCCGGCCGCGGAAATGGTCGATCTCCCGGAGGTAGCCCGCGAGGTCCCCCCGGTGGCACGCCCCCTCCATGACCGACGCCGGATCGAGACCCGTCCTCGGGCCGTAGTAGTGCAGCGCGCGAATCGTGTCGTACGGGATGTAGACGGCGTCGCCCGGACGTCTCCGCTTCTCGAGGTACTCGAAGAGCTGCCGGTTCTCCTGCCGCCGGGCCACCGGATGGTTGTCCACGAAGGCGAGCAGGGGAGGCAGGGCGAGGAACGCGGCGGTGAGCGGCCTCGGAATGCGGAGCGTCGCGAGCGCGCGCGCGACCCACCGCGCGCCCTCCGCCGCCAAGAGCAGGTACGCGGGACCGAGAAACAGCGTCAGGCGGCCGTAGAAGGGATAGAAGTGCGCCGCGGAGGCGGCGACCGTGACGACGACGGGCCCGGCGAGGAGCAGCGCGGAGGTCCGCCGCCTCCGCCAGAGCATGACGAATCCCAGGATCGTCAGCGCGCCGAAGACCCGCGGCCAGCGATAGCCCAACATGAACCGAAAGAACAGGACGATCTGGTTCACCGGCCACAGTAGATCGCCGCGCCGCCGGAGCGGGATCGGAGGGAAGTTGTCCCTCCAGTAGCCGTAGAAGTTCGCGCGCATCTGGGGGTCCAGCCGGTTGATGTTCCAGAGGCTGAAGCCCGCCGCCGCGACCGCCCAGACGGCGACGGTCGAGACGAGCGCGAGGCTCGGCCTCCGAGGCGGTGTGAGCAGCGCCACCAGGAAGAGCGCCACGCCGAGACCGGCCAGCATGAACGCCGCGGGCATCGAGTACGAGGCCCCGATCACCCCCGCGGCGGCGGCCCGAACGTAATCTCCCTTCGACGGAGACTCCCGGCTCAGGTCGAACGCGACCAGCAGGAGCAGCAGCGCGACGGCGATGTCGCCCGCGTACTGCTTCATCTCGGCGCCGTAGTGAACGAAGGGGAAGCCGATGGCGAAGAGGGCCGTCGCGAAGACCGCGGTCCATCCGGAGAGGTAGCGCCGCGCGACCGCCGCGAAGAAGAAGAGCGACGCCAGCGTGACGAGGAACGAGGGCAGGCGGAGCGCGAGCTCCGACGTGCCGAAGAGCATCGTCGAGATCTTGACCGCGGTCAGGAAGCCGGGCGGGGCGGCCTGGCCGAGGGTGAGCGGCCGTACCAGGAGATCGCGAAGGGATCGGTTGAGGATGCTCTCCGAGAGCGAGAGCTCGTCGAGCCAGAGCGACGCGTTCCCGAGATACTCCCAGGCGCGCACCGCCACGCCTCCGAGTAGGACCGCCGCCATCGCGAACCGCCGAGGACGCGCGTCGCGATCCGATGTGTCGGCTGGCGTCCCCATTCCGTCTCGGGGACATCTTAGCCGAGCGGTTCCGACCCCCGGCGCGCCTAACCCACGCCGTCGGAGAGCGGGAGCCGGTGCGGAACCCCCTCGCCAGGAGGCGCCGCCTTCGAGGACCGGCGGCGGCGCGAGAGGGCGGGGGAGGAGCGAACGATCCGGCGCAGGGCGGAGAAGGCGCCCGCCTCCGTGGCGGCCCGCGGGATCTGGAAGCCCTCCTCGCGCACCTTCCGGATCGCCGCGTCGAGCCGGTGGCCGGGACGCGGTGAATCTTCCGCGCTCGCGGCCCAGGCCGCGTCGTCGTAGCAGCAGCGCGCGCGGGTGCAGATGGAGGCGAGGCGCTCCGCGAGCGTGCCGCCCCGGCTCGCGGCCGCCGCGCGGGTGACCCGCTGCAAGAGCAGGATCCGCTGGTACGCGAACCAGAGATGCTCGGCGAGGGTCGTGCGGTCCGCCTCGTTCTTCCCGCCGAGCTGATCGAACGCGCGCCGGAGATCGCTCCGGGCGCCGCGGGCCTGCGCGGCGCGGGCCTGCGCGGAGAGATTCTGGAGACGGTTGCGGACGCGCCACGAGCGCAGGAACGTCGAGGGAAGGATGCCGAGCGCGGCCCTGAGCGGCCACTCGCCGTCGACGTCCTCGAGGTAACGGCGCAGACCCTCCTCCGCACGGATCTCTTCCAGAACGATCTGCTCCCACGGGATGCCGAGCGCGTCGGCGCGCAGGAGGAGGTCGGCGCGCGCGTCGCGGCCCGCCGCGAGACCCGTCGGGCCGTACGGGCTGTCGACGGCGCGCAGCGGTATGGCGGCCGCGGGCCGAGACCGCCCGGTCGGAACCTCGTGGCGCGCTCTCACGCTCATCTCGGGCAGTGTGCGCGCGCCGGCGGTCTCGCTCAATATCCAATACGAGGCCACTTCCTATGACCATTAAGAACGGCCCAATGGATCGGCCGAACGCATTTTTGTATTTCCCGGCGAATCGCTCTGCGAAAGCGGTCCTGAGCGGACTGCAGAAAGTTGAATGTGATGTGACCACTTTCCTCTCGCAAATCGGCCGGGCTCCAGTATCGTTGAGCCGTGAAGAAAAGCGTTCCTCCCGGAGTGCTTCCCGTCGCGTCGGTCGATCCGCTCTCGCGCACGCCGCTCTACCGGCAGCTCTACGAGAGCTATCGCGATGCGATCGTCGAGCGGCGGCTGCGCGCCGGGCAGCGCCTGCCTTCGACGCGCACGATCGCGGCGGAGCTCCGCATCTCGCGCATTCCGGTGCTGAACGCGTTCGAGCAGCTCCTGGCGGAGGGGTACTTCGAGAGCCGCGTCGGCTCCGGGACCTACGTCGCGCGGACGCTTCCGGAGGAGCTGACGCGCGCCGCGCTCCGCGCCGCCGACGGCAACCCGATGGGTCGGCCGGGCCGGCGCGTCATCGCGCGCATTCCGGCGGCGCTCGCGCGACCCGTCGACCAGCCCTGGTTCCGCGGGCGCGGCGCCTTCGGCGTCGGACAGCCTCCGGTCGACCTCTTTCCGTTCCGCGTGTGGGCGCGGATCGCGGCGCGCCACTCGCGCCGCACCGATCCCGAGCTGCTCTACTACGGCCACGCCATGGGGCTCCCCTCGCTGCGCGAGAGCCTCGCGGAATACCTCCGCAGCTCGCGCGGCGTGCGCTGCGACGCGGAACAGATCATGATCGTCAGCGGATCGCAGCAGGCCGTCGACGTGACCGCGCGCGTGCTGCTCGACGAGAACAGCCCGGTCTGGATCGAGGAGCCGGGCTACTTCGGCGCGCAGAAGGCGCTGAAGATGGCGCGGGCGCGGATGATTCCGGTGCCGGTGGACGACGAGGGGCTCGACGTCGAAGCGGGCATCGATCGCTGCCGCGAGGCCCGCGCCGCGTTCGTCACCCCGTCGCACCAGTGTCCGCTGGGCATGACGATGAGCGCGCCGCGCCGGCTGTCGCTGCTCGACTGGGCGCGCAGCGAGGGAGCCTGGATCATCGAGGACGACTACGACAGCGAATACCGGTTCGGCAATTTGCCGATCGCGGCGCTGCAGGGGCTCGATCGCGACTCGCGGGTCATCTACATCGGCACCTTCACGAAGATGCTGTACCCGGCGATCCGGCTCGGCTACGTCGTCCTGCCCCGCGATCTCCTCGCGCCGTTCGTCGCGGTGCGCAAGGGGATGGACATGTTCTCGCCCACTTTTCACCAGGCGGTGCTGGCGGACTTCATCCGCGAGGGTCACTTCGACCGACACATCCGGCGGACGCGCTCGCTCTGCCGCGAGCGGCGGACCAGGCTGGTCGAGGGGCTCGAGCGGGAGCTCGGACCGGTCGCCCAGGTTCTCGGCGACGCCGCGGGCATGTACTTGACGGTCGCGCTTCCCGATCACGTCGACGACCTCTCGATCGGACTTCGTGCGGGCGCGATCGGCGTGAAGGCGATGCCGCTCTCGCAGTTCTACCTCGGCCGCCCTCGGCGCCGCGGCCTCGTCCTCGGATACGGCGGCGTCAGCCTCCCGGAGATCGAGGAGGGCGTGGCGCGGCTCGTTCCGGTCGTCCGCGAGCACCTCGACGGGAAGAGGGTCGCGCGCGCGTCGGACTGACGCGGGCGAAACCGCGCGGCTCGCCGTTCCTCAGCGCGTTTCCGGGCGCGCGGCCCGCCGGGCGGCGAGCGCGATCGGGAGCCCCACGCACAGGAAATGCACCACGACCTGCCGGAGGCGCAGCCTCGGAATCGCGCGGTCGAAGGTGGTCAGGTAGAGCGCGTTCACGACCGGAACGAGCGGGATCACGACCCGGTACATGACGATCCAGACGAAGGCGCCGTAGACGAGCGCCGCCGGCGCGGTCCAGCGCAGGAGCGCCGGAAACCGCCGGCAGAGCAGGGCGAACACGGCGGCCCAGAAGAACGCGACGCCGAAGTGCATCAGCAGACCGAGCCCGGCGGAGGCCCAGCCTCCTCGAGCGCTCGCCGGACCGACGAGCGCCTCGGCGATTCCCTGGAGCACGCGGATCGGACCCACGCGGCCGAGCGTCCAGGAGAGGACGAAGGCCGCGCCGATGTCGAGGATCCCGCAGAGGAGCGCGCCCCAGACGATCGCGCGACGGGTGTGTCCCGGCGGAAGGAGCGAGAGGGGCGCGGCGGAGACTTCGTCCTTCATCGTCGTTGCGAATTCCGCGCGCGTCATGGCCGCGGAGTCTCCGGCGCGCGCCGTTCTCTCGCAATGACCAATCGCGGCAAGAATGATGTAACCACTTCATCAGACCAATCCAAGTTTGCGGGCGCGGGCTTCAACGATCCGTGCGCCGGGGGTCTCGTCAATGCAGATTGTCGACGGCGCACGCGTCTGCAAACACGCCACTTCGGACGAGATCGGCACTGAGTTGGCACTGGCAGCGGCATTGCTCTTCCTGGAGGCCCGTGGTGAGAGCGACTCACCGCCTTTTCGAAGGAGGAAAGGACATGAAGGGTCTCCGATTCAGTCTGGCGATCATCGCCGCCCTTCTCCTGATCGCTCCGGTCGTGTTCGCACAGACGACCGGCGAGATCACGGGGACGGTCACCGGCACCGACGGGCGGCCGCTCCCCGGAGTGACCGTCGAGGCCTCGAGTCCCTCGCTGCAGGGCACGCGCGTGAGCGTGACCGGCAACGACGGGACGTTCCGCTTCATCTCGCTCCCGCCCGGGTCCTACAAGATCAAGGGCAACCTCTCCGGCTTCACCACGGTCGAGAAGCTCGCGACCGTGAAGCTGGACTCCGCCATCAACGTCGCGATGCAGCTCCAGGTCTCCGCGAAGGAGGAGCTGGTCGTCACGGGTGAGGCGCCGGTGGTCGACACGACGTCGGCCGAGTCCGGCACCAACATCCGGCAGGAGATCGCGCAGAAGCTGCCGATGGGGCGCAACTACTCGAGCGTCGTGGAGATCCAGCCGGGCGTCAACACCGACCAGTCGGAGAACCAGGGGCGGTCGGGAAACGGCAACACGATGACCGGCGGCGGCTACACGATCTACGGCGCGACCTCGGTCGAGAACTCCTACCTGGTGGACGGCGTCAACACGACGAACGTCATCAAGGGGTTCCAGGGCAAGGCGCTCTCGCAGGAATTCATCGAGGAAGTGCAGGTCAAGAGCGCGGGCTACGAGGCCGAGTACGGGCGCTCGACGGGCGGCGTGATCAACGTCGTGACGAAGTCGGGCGGCAACGACTTCCACGGCGACGCGTTCGGCTACTTCAACACGAAGGGCCTGACCGCCGACTACAAGGGCTTCTCGGACATCGTCCCCACGAACGACGGACAGAATTTCATCAACAACGGCACCGACCAGGAGTCCGTCATCGACCGCAGCCAGCAGGACCGCCAGGACTACGGCGCGGACCTCGGCGGCTACATGATGAAGGACCACCTGTGGTTCTTCGGCGCGTACAACCGGGTCACCTACAACAACAGCCAGGTCATCAGCGCGGGCAGCGCTCCGCTGTTCGGTACGGCCGGGCAGGACCTGCCGTTCGATTCGACGGGAAACATCTACTCGGGCAAGCTGACCGCGCGCTTCGGCCAGGGCACGACGATCGTCGGCACGGTCTTCGGCGACCCCGAGACGCGGACCGGCAACATCGCGAACTTCACCTCGACGAACCCGATCATCCGCCAGGCCGTCCGCGACATCGGCGCGGTGGACTACGCCGGAGCGCTGACGCAGCTCTTTGGCAGCTCCGCCCTCGTCACGGCACGGTACTCGCGGCATCAGGACAGCTTCGAGCTCTCGCCGCTCTCCAACACGTACCAGATCCGCGACTTCACGTCCGGCGCGCTGGTGGTCTCCAACGGCTTCGGCTCGATCTTCGGGCCGACCAACAACAACAACTCGACCCGCGACTCCTACCAGCTGAACGGCACGTTCTACGCCGCGAACCACGAGATCAAGGTGGGCGGCGACTACGAGGACAACAAGACCTTCACGACGTCCTACTTCACGGGCGGAACCCGCGTGTCGATCAATAGCTGTCCGGCGAACGGCTGTCCCGCGGGAAGCGATGTGTACTACGGTCACGATTTCTACACGAACAGCGCGACGGATCCGACGAGCGCCATCCTGCCGGGCGGCAACCAGGCCAACCCGAAGAGCATCCGCTACAGCGCGTTCGCGCAGGACAAGTGGACGGTGATCCCGACGCTGACCGTCTCCGCGGGCATCCGCTGGGACCAGGAGGACATCAAGGACTACACGGGCAGCACGATCTTCACGCTCAAGAACGAGTGGCAGCCGCGCGTGGGCGTCGCGTGGGACGTCATCGGCGACGGCTCGAGCAAGCTGGCGGCGTCGTATGGCCGCTTCTACTTCGCCCTGCCGACCGACCTGAATGTCCGCGCCTACGGCGCCCAGACGATCGCCACGGTCTTCAACTTCAGCCCGAACCCCGAGGACATCTTCCAGGACCCGAACGCGCCGAAGAACGTCAACGTCCAGGGCGGGCCGTTCACCGAGCCCGTTCAGCCCGGCCTCAAGGGCATCTACAACGACGAGTACACCCTGGGCTTCGACAAGGCGATCGACCCCACGTTCGCCGTGGGCGTCAAGGGAACCTACCGGCACCTCGGCCGGACGATCGAGGATCGCTGCGACCTCGACTCGGCGTACCCCGAGGCGAACGGCAACACCTGCGTGATCTTCAACCCGGGCTCGGATTCCCCGTACGCGACCGGCGACTTCCATGGCTGCCTCGGACCGGACACGCCGGGCACGTTCGACAACTCGGGTAGCCCCGGCACGGCGTGCAACAGCCAGGCGCTGACGCCGACCTCGCAGCCCCTGCCCCCGGGCGGCGTGTACAACTCCGCGGTCCCGGCCGCCAAGCGCAACTACTGGTCGGCCGAGCTCGTCGCCAAGAAGCAGGTCGGCCGGAGCCTCTTCGCCCAGGTCTCCTACATCTGGTCGCAGCTGCGCGGCAACTATGACGGCGCGGCCCGCCAGTCCACGGGAGGCCAGACGGACCCCGGCATCAACGCCGACTTCGACTACGGCGCGTTCCTGCACAACGCCGACGGAAAGCTCTTCCTGGATCGGCCGCACTCCTTCCGCCTCGACGCGGCCTACACGGCTCCGTTCGGCCTGACGTTCGGCCTCACGGGCTTCGTCCGCACCGGCGCGCCCGAGGATCAGATCGGCTACTTCAACACCCAGTACGGCTCCGAGCTGTTCCTCGTCCCGCGCGGCTCCTTCGGGCGTCTCCCGACCGATTACGAGATCAACGCCTCGCTCGGTTACACGATCAAGCTCGCCCCGGTCGACGTCTCGCTCTTCCTCCAGGGCTTCAACCTGATCAACCGGCAGACGGTGCTCTCGGTCGACAGCACCTACACGCAGGACATCCCGGGATCCCCGGACGAGTTCTTCGGCAGCTTCAACAAGGCCCTCTCGCGCCGGGCTCCCCGCCAGTTGCGCTTCGGTGCGCGGATCAGCTTCTAGCGTTTGCGGAATCCCTTCCCCTGGGGGGAGGCCCACGTGGCCTCCCCCTTCCTTTTTTGGGTCAGAATGCGGAAGGAGTCGAGGTGAACGTGAAACGGTGGGTCCTTCTTCTCGTCATCCTGCTGGGAGCGATGGTCAGAACGTCTTCGGCACAGACGGCCGACGCGGCGCATCCGGTCGTCATCGAGCTCTTCACCTCACAGGGCTGCTCGTCGTGCCCGCCCGCGGATCAGCTGCTCACGCAGCTCGGCGCGGCGGACGCGGGCGGGGTTGTCCCGCTGTCGTTCCACGTCGACTACTGGAACCACGCCGGCTGGACCGACCCGTTCTCGAGCCACGCGTGGACCGAGCGGCAGGTGGAGTACATGCGCGCGTTCCGCCTCGAGGCGCCCTACACGCCGCAGGCGGTCGTGGACGGCGCCACGCAGTTGGTCGGCTCGGACGCGAGGGAGCTCCGCGCGGCGATCGCCGCGGCGCAGGCGAAGCCGGCGGCCGGGATCGCGCTGCGCCTGGCGCCCGATGGGTCGAAGGTGGCCGTCGACGCCGACGTCGATCTTCCGGAGAGCCTGCGCGGGCGCCGGTGGGAGCTGCGGGTCGCGGTCTTCGAGACGGGCCTGGTCACGCCCGTGGGGAAGGGCGAGAACGGCGGCAAGACGCTGCACAACGACTACGTCGTGCGGACCCTCGCGTCGGCCGGAAAGGTGGAGAAGTCCGCCACGCTCAAGACGACGGTGAAGCTCGAGAAGGAATGGGATCGCTCCCACCTCGGGGTCGCGGCGTTTCTCCAGGATCCGAAGACGCTCGAGATCCGCGGCGCGGCGGTGAAACTCCTCGCGTCCGGGAACGGCGCGCCGGCCGCCGGCACGCGTTAGACGGCGCGCGCGACTCGCGCTGCGGCATCGCGGCGTCGCTGCGTCGCGATCTCAGAAGTACCCGAGCTCGATCGCCTTGAGCATCGCGCGGTTGCGGTCGCGCACGCCCAGCTTCTGCAGGATGTTGTGGACGTGGTTCTTGACCGTGCCCTCGACCACGCCCAGGGCGTGTCCGATCTCGCGGTTGGACATCCCCGCCGAGAAGAGCCGCAGGACCTCGCGCTCGCGCTGCGTCAGCGGCTCCGGAGACTCGGAGCTCTCGAAGCGCGCCGGCGACTCCGACAGGCTTCGGATCGCGCGGGCCGTGAGCGCGGGCTGGATCAGGCTCCCGCCCGCGGCCACGGTGCGGATGGCGCCCGTGAGCTGCTCGAACGTGACGTCCTTCAGGAGGAAGCCGCGCGCGCCGCTGCGGAGCGCCTCGAGCAGGAGCGTGTCGTCGTCGAAGGTCGTCAGGATCAGCGTCGGCGGCACCGATCCCTTCCGCGCGAGCTCCTGCAGGACCTGGAGGCCGTTCTTGCGCGGCAGCCGGATGTCCAGGAGGACCACGTCGGGCGCGAGTCGCGGGATCGCGGCGAGCGCCTCCTCGCCGTCGGCCGCCTCTCCCGCGACCTCGAGGTCGGCGGCGAACGCGAGCAGGCTCCGCAGGCCCTCGCGGACCAGCGTCTGATCCTCGACGAGGAGGACTCGGATTTTTGGGGCGCCCATCAGGGCACCCAGGCCTCGGCCTCGAAGCCGGGCGGGCCGGGGTTCACGCGCAGCCGCCCGGAGAGCGCCGCGAGGCGCTCGCGCATTCCGGAGATGCCGTGGCCCTCGGCGAGACCCGGCGCGCCCGTCCCGTCGTCGCGCACGCGCAGCCCGAGGCCGCCGCCCGAGGCGTCGAGCTCGATCCAGAGGTTCTCGGCCGAGGAGTGGCGGATCGCGTTGGTCACGCACTCCTGAGCGCAGCGCAGCATCGTGATCGCGCGGGCAGGGTCGACCGGCGGCAGCCGCTCGGGAAGCTGCAGGTGGATGCGGGGAGACGGGATCGGCGCGACGAGCTCCCGAAGGGCCGCGGCGAGATCGGTGGCCTCGTCGGCGCGCATCCGGCTCACGACCTGGCGGACCTCGGCGAGCATCGTCCGCGTCAGGGTCCGAGCCTTCTCGATCGGGAGCCCGAGCGCGTGCGGGCGTTCCGCTTTCTGCAGCTCGAGTCCCGCGACCTCGAGGTTGAGCGAGAGCGCGGCGAGGTGGTGCCCGATGACGTCGTGCAGCTCGCGCGCGATCCGAAGCCGTTCCTCGGCGCGGCTGGCGTGGATGAGGAGCTCGCGCGTCGCGGCCTGGCGCCGCATCAGGTGCGCGACCAGGATCGCGAAGGCCTGGAGGCCGGCGAGCACCAGCGTGTTCGAGAGCCACACCGGCAGCGGGATGTCGAAGCGAGGGTGGTTCCCGGGGAAGGGAACCATCAGGAGCGCGAAGATCAGGGACTGCGCCGCCGCCCAGAGCGCCGCGTTGCGGAGGCTCAGGACCTGCGCCGCCTCCCAGGCGACGAACACGAGAGGCAGGCCGCCCAGGTGCGAGGGCCACCACCGGTTGACGAAGAGGATCGACACCGTCGCCGCCGCGAGCAGCCCGAGGACGACGCGCCGATGCTCGGCCCCCCGGCGCCACGAGAGCACGGACGCGAGAATCCCCGTGGCGAACCCGACCATCCAGACCCAGGCGCAGTGGTCCGTGAAGACGTTGCGCTGGGAGGCGTGCTTCGCGAACACGGAGGCGCCGACGACGACCCAGGTCAGCAGGCTCGTCAGGCGGATCGCGCGCGACGGCGACAGAGAGTCCGGCACGCGGAGAGTCTACGGGAACGACGGGCCGCCGGCGATGTATCGAAAGGCACAGGCCGAGGCCGTGCCTTCCGGTACTTGTCCGCGCACCGACCCGGGGACGAGACTCGGCGCCGACAAGGAAAGGAGCCACTCATGCTCGGACTCGTCCCGCTCTTGCTGATGCGCCTCTGGACTTCGCCCGTGCAGGCGGCGGCCGCGGACCGCGCCGCCATCGAGGCCGCGGTCGGGCACTACTTCGTGGCCGGGGACACGAACAGCTCCGCCGAGCTGCGCCAGGCGTTCCATCCGGCGGCGATGATGTTCTTCGTGCACGACGGCGGCCTCGCCGGCGTCTCGCAGCCCGAATGGTGGTCGCGGATCGACGCCTCGAAGGAGATCGTCAAGGCGCTGTCGCGGAAGTTCCCGTTCGTCGACCAGGTCGGCGACGCGGCGGTCGCGAAGGTCGCCTCGGAGTACCCGACGCACCGCTTCCACGACTACATGTCGCTCCTGCGCATCGGGGGCCAATGGAGGATCGTCGGCAAGATTTTCCACCGGACCGTCCCCCCGGACGCGCCCCCGCCCGATGCCGCGGCCGCCGCGGCGGACGCCGACGCGATCCGCGCGACGCTCCAGTCGGTCTTCGCGGCGATCGACGCGAACGACGGCTCGCTCCTCTCCGGCGCCGTCAGCTCGCGCGCGATCGCGTACCGGATGCTCGAGGGACAGCTCGTCGGCGTCTCGCTCCCGGAGTGGCAGGCGCGGCTCGACGCGCGCAAGTCCGCCAATCCTCCGCCCCCGAAGGCCGCGCACCGCGTCGCGTTCGTCGACTCCGACACCGACGCCGCGGTCGCCCGCATCGAGCACGAGCTTCCGGCCAACGGAGATCGGCGCGTCGACTACGTGTCGCTCCTGAAGCTCGGCGGGAAGTGGACCGTGGTCGGGGTCGTGTTCACGTCGGGGACGGCGTCCTGACGGCGAATCGCGCCGGCACGCGCCGCGACTTCCTGCGGATCTCGGCCGTCTCCGCCGGCGGCCTCGTGCTCGGCGTGCGCTTCGCGGGAGCCGCCGTGGAGACTCTCACGCGCGCGGATGCCGGCACCGCCGCCGCGTTCCGCCCGAACGCGTGGGTCCGCGTCGACGCCGCCGGCGGGGTCGTCCTGACCGTAGGCAAGTCCGAGATGGGACAGGGCGTGCGGACCTCGCTGCCGATGATCGTCGCCGAGCAGCTCGAGGTCGACGTCGACTCCGTCCTTCTCGAGCAGGCGGTGCCGGGGCCGGACTACCCCGGCCTCGGCACGGCCGGCAGCCGCAGCATCCGCTCGCTCTGGCTTCCGCTGTCGAAGGCCGGCGCCGCGGCGCGCGAGATGCTGATCGCCGCGGCCGCCGCGCGCTGGGGCGTGGAGCCCGGCTCGTGCCGCGCGGAGCGGGGGCGCGTGATGCACCCGGCGTCGGGCCGCTCGCTCGGCTACGGCGAGCTCGTCGAGGCGGCCTCCGCGCGCGCCGTCCCCGAGGATCCGCCGCTCAAGGGCTCGTCGCAGTTCCGGCTGGTCGGCCGCGACCGGCGCCGCGTGGACGGTCCCCGCATCGTGAGCGGGGAGGCGGTGTACTCGGGCGACGTCCGCCGTCCCGGGATGCGCTTCGCGAGCGTGATCCGGTGCCCGGTCGCCGGCGGGACTCTGCGCTCCTTCGACGCGACGGCGGCGACCGCGATCCCGGGAGTCCGGCTGGTCGCGCCGATCCCGACGGGGCTCGCGGTGATCGCGGACGACACCTGGGCCGCGCTGTCCGGGCGGGAGGCGGTCGAGAGGACGGTCGTCTGGGACGAGGGCGAGAACGCGCGCGTCTCCTCGGACACGATGCGCGACCGCCTCGCGCAGGCGCTGAATGGAGCCGGAGGCGGCGAGTCCCACGCGCTCCGCCGCGGAGACGACGTGGCGTCGGCGATGGAGAAGGCGGCGAAGCGAATCCGTGCGGAGTACGCCTTCGCGTTCCAGGCGCACGCGCCGATGGAGCCGCTGAACGCGCTCGCGGACGCGCGGAGCGACCGCTGCGAGATCTGGGCCGGCACGCAGAATCCCAACGGCGTGCAGGAGGAGGCCGCCCGGCGGCTGGGCCTCGCGCCGTCCGCGGTCACCGTCAACGTCACGCTCCTCGGGGGCGGGTTCGGGCGCCGCGGGACCGACTACGTGCTGGAGGCCGTCGAGGCGTCGCGCGCCGCGAAGGCGCCGGTGCAGGTCCTGTGGACGCGGCCCGACGACATGCGCCACGACCTCTACCATCCGATCTCGCTCCACCGCCTCGAGGCGGGCGTCGACGCGGCGGGCAAGCCGCTCGCGTGGCGGCACCGCCAGGCCTCCGTCGCCTGGTCGAGCGCGGCCGGACGGCCGGCGACGGAGGAGCGGCTGCGCTCGGACCTCGGCGGCGCGCAGGATCAGCCCTATGCGATCCCGGCCGTGAGCGCCGAGTTCCTCGAGGTCGCGTCTCCCGTCCGGATCGGCGCGTGGCGCGCGATCCAGAACAACCACAACATGTTCGCCGTCGAGGGGTTCGTCGACGAGCTCGCCGCCGCGGCCGGAGAGGACCCGCTGCGCTACCGGCTCGCGCTGCTGCAGGGCCGGGGGACGTACACCGGAGGCCGCGACAACGCGTCGGTCGACCGCGACCGGCTGGCGCGCGTCCTCTCGCTCGCGGGCGAGAAGGCGGGCTGGGGCGCGCGCGGCTCGAGCGCAACGGTTCCGGGCCGCGGGCGCGGAGTCGCCTGCGCGGTCTACGACGGGTACACGTACTGCGCGATCGTGGCGGACGCATCGGTCGGCGGCGGCCGCTGGCGCGCCGAGCGAATCGTCTGCGCGGTCGACTGCGGCCTCGCGATCAACCCGCTCGGGATCCGCGCGCAGGTCGAGGGCGCGGTGGCGTGGGCCCTCTCGGCGCTCGCGACGCGGGTCACGCTCAAGGAAGGGCGCGTCGAGCAGGCGACCTACCGCGACTTCCCGATCCTCCGCTTCCGCGACATGCCGGGCGTCGAGACGCACGTCGTCCGAAGCGACGCGCCGCCCACGGGGATGGGGGAGCCTCCGGTGCCCGTGGCCCTCGCGGCGGTGATGAACGCGCTGTCGGCCGCCGCCGGGAGGCGGCTGCGCCGGGTGCCGGTCGATCCGGGCGACCTGAATCCGAGCGGGACGGGGGCCTGACGTGCCGCGCCACACGTTCACGGTCAACGGCCGGCCGCGTACGGTCGACGCGCCGGCGGCGATGCCTCTGCTCTGGGTGCTGCGCGACCGCCTCGGCCTCACGGGGACGAAGTTCGGCTGCGGGGTGGGCGTGTGCGGCGCGTGCACGGTCCACCTCGACGGGAAGGCGGTGCGGTCCTGCCAGACCTCGATCGGCGAGCTCGCGGGCCGCGGCGTCACGACGATCGAGGGACTGCGGGAGAACTCGGTCGCGGACGCCGTGAAGGAGGCATGGCTCGCGGAAGACGTCGCGCAGTGCGGCTACTGCCAGCCGGGCCAGCTCATCCAGGCGGCGGGACTCCTCTCCGGCGCCGGTACGAGGGCGCCCTCCGACGCGGAGATCGAGGCCGCCATGAACGACAACCTCTGCCGCTGCGGGACCTATCTGCGCATCCGCGCCGCGATCCGGAGAGCCGCCGCCGGGGGCGCCCGCTCGAGCTGACGGCCGGCGATCGCCGGGAGCCGGGGCATCTCGTCCGAGGCCTCTCCGGGATTCCTCTCGGGCCGGGGGTCGAGGCTATGATTCGCCCCGCCCATCGATCTCAAGACCTTCGATCTCGAAGAGGAGGAGCGCATGGAGTCAGGCGGCGGCTCCCGGGTCCTCGCCGATGCCCCCCGTACGGTCGCGCTCAGCGAGGAGCTGCACGCGCTGTCTTCCGCCGACGGCGCGCATCGCCTGCGGCGCGAGAGCGACGAGCTCGCCGCGCGCGCGCTGGCCCTGCTCAACCCCGGCCAGGCGGCGGACATCCTCGAGCGTCTTCCGAGCGAGCGTCGCGAGCGCATCTTCACCGCGGCGCCCGGGAGCCGGGGCGAGGAGTGGCGGCTCGACCTCGGGTACCCGGAGACGAGCGTCGGCCGGCTGATGGAGAAGCCCGCCGGCGTGTTCCGTCCGGAGACCACGGTCGCCGAGGCCGTCGAGCGCCTTCGCGCGCTCGTGCAGCGTACCTTCATCACGTACGTCTTCGTGACCGACGCGCAAGAGAGGCTCGTCGGCGTCCTCGCGTTCCGCGAGCTCCTCTTCGCCTCGCCGCAGCAGCGCCTCGACGAGATCATGCTGCTCGACCCGTTCTCGCTGAAGCCGGAGACCCCGCTGGTCGACGCCATGCGTTCGGTCGTGACCCGCCACTTCCCGGCCTACCCGGTGACGGATGCGCAGGGGCGGCTCATCGGCATGGTGCGGGGACAGGCGCTCTTCGAGAGGCAGGCCTACGAGATCAGCGCGCAGGCCGGAAGCATGGTCGGTGTCGAGAAGGAGGAGCGCGTCGCGACGCACTGGTGGCGAAGCTTCCGCTTCCGTCATCCGTGGCTCCAGCTGAACCTGTTGACGGCCTTCCTCGCCGCGGCCGTCGTCGGCGTCTTCCAAGGCACGGTCGACCGGATCGTCGTCCTCGCGGCGTTTCTCCCGGTGCTCGCGGGGCAGTCGGGCAACTCGGGCTGCCAGGCGCTCGCGGTCACGCTTCGCGGAATCACCCTCGGCGACATGCGGCGCGTGAGCACCCGAAAGCTGGTCCTGAAGGAGGCCTGGGTCGGCGTCCTGAACGGACTCCTCGTGGGGCTCGTCGCGGGCCTCGGGATGTGGTTCTACGCCCACCTGCAGCACAACCCGCGCGGCCTCATCCTGGGCCTCTGCGTCTGGTTCGCGATGACGGCGTCCTGCGCGATCAGCGGCATCGCCGGGACGCTCGTCCCGCTGATCCTGCAGCGTTTCGGCGCCGATCCCGCGACCGCGTCGAGCATCTTCCTCACGACGGCCACCGACTGCTGCAGCATGGGGCTTCTGCTCGGACTCGCGACGGTGCTGGTGAAATGAGGGGAGGATGGACCGTTGCCGAATCCGGCCGGCCGTGCTAACTTTCG
>Ga0070667_100000384_pt1 | contig 47948 bp, 29 predicted proteins | sample KBSS33metaG_FD_64659 | JGI IMG/M metagenome (GOLD analysis project Ga0070667, IMG submission 64659) | Switchgrass rhizosphere microbial communities from Kellogg Biological Station, Michigan, USA - KBS S3-3 metaG | ecosystem: Host-associated > Plants > Roots > Rhizosphere > Soil ...
TCTCGAATGGATCCAGAGCAACCGCGAGGAGATCGGGCGCTTCCTCACTCGCAAGGGGCTCAAGGTCACGGCGGGTTGAGGCGCTCCTGACTCGGCTCTCCCGCGCGCGAGCGCGCGCGATTCTCCTGGCGGTGCTGGCCGTCGGCGCGGTGTTTCGGTGGCAGGGTCTGCGATGGGACGAGGGCCATCACCTGCACCCGGACGAGCGCTTCATCTCCATGGTGGAGGAGAAGCTCACGGCTCCGAAGAGCCTCTCCGAGTACTTCGACTCCTCGCGCTCGAGCCTCAACCCCTACAACCACAACGAAGGGTCCTTCGTCTACGGCAGCCTGCCGATGGTGCTGACGAAGGGCGTCGCCGCGGTCCTCGGGAAGAACGGCTACGACGGCGCGTACCTCGTGGGCCGGGCGCTGTCGGGTCTCTTCGACCTCGTCACGGTGTGGCTCGTCTACCTCATCACCCGCCGCTTCGCCCACCGGCGCGCGTCGCTCTTCGCGGCCGCGCTCATGGCGTTCTGCGTGCTGGGCATCCAGCTCTCGCACTTCTGGACCGTCGACACCTTCCTGACGACCTTCACGGCCGCCGCGCTGCTCGGGGCGGTGCGCATCGCGCAGGGGCGGGGCGGAGCCGGCTCCGACGTCGCGACCGGCGTCGCGCTCGGCCTCGCGATCGCCTGCAAGATCACCGCGCTCGCTCTCGTCGGGCCGATCGGCCTCGGCCTGCTCGTGGGCGCGTACCGGCACGGCGCCCGGTTCGTCCCGGCCACCGCGCGCGCGGCGGTGCGTCTCGCCATCATCCTGGTCCCCGCGGCCGCCGTCGTCCGCGTCGCTCTGCCCAACGCGTTCAAGGGACCGAGCGCCTTCTCCCTCCGGCTGGACCCGCGCTGGATCAACGACCTGAAGACCCTCTCCGCGATCCAGCACTCGGTCGCGGGATTCCCGCCGGCCGTCCAGTGGGCCGGCCGCAGCGTCCTCTTCCCGATCGACAACATCGTCTTCTACGGCGCCGGGATCTTCTTCGGCGTGACCGGCCTCTTCGCGGTCGCGTGGTCGATCCACGCGATCGTCCGCCGCCGCGAGCTCGACCTGCTGCCCGTCACGAGCCACGTCCTCTTCCTCCTCGCCTACCACGGCCTCTCGCTCGTCAAGTCGATCCGGTACTTCTACCCCGCGTACCCCGGCATGGCGGTCCTCGCCGGCGTCCTCTTCTCGACCTGGCTGACGCGGTCGCCCTTTCCGAAGCTCGCGCGCGCGGTCGCGGTCACGGTCCTCGGCGGCACGTTCCTGTGGGCCCTGGCGTTCACCTCGATCTACCGCCACACGCAGACGCGCGTCGAGGCGTCGCGATGGATCTTCGCCCACGCGCGCCCGGGACAGCGCTTCGCCAACGAGTCCTGGGACGACCCGCTGCCGATGGGCGAGCAGAACCACGACCCGTCGTCGTACGCCGGCCCCAGCCTTCCGCTCGTCGATCCCGACTCCGCGAAGAAGGCCAACGAGGTCGTCCAGGCGCTCGAGGGCACGGAATGGATCGCCGTCACGAGCGGCCGGACCTACATGAACTTCACGCGCATCCCCGCGGTCTTCCCGATGACGATCGCGTACTACCGCGCGCTCTTCGACGGAAGCCTCGGATTCGACCGGATGGCGGACATCAGCTCCTATCCCTCCCTCGGGCCGCTCCGCTTCCCCGACGACCGCGCCGAGGAGCAGTTCACGGTCTACGACCATCCGCGGGTGCTGCTCTTCCGTAAGTCGCCGCGCTTCTCGCCGGAGAAGGCGAAGGCGCTGCTGCTCGCCGCGATTCCCCAGACTCCGCCGACGATGAACGACTGGGAGCGCTGGCCGCGCGCGCTGCGCCGCGTGACCGATCCGGTGCGGCCGGACCGCCGAGCGACGAGCGAGGCGGCGGCTCCCCCGACCCTCGAGACCGGGATCGGGAGCTCGTTCCTCGCGGCCGTCCTCTGGTACCTCGGGCTCGCCGCCCTGGGCCTCGTCGGGATGCCCCTGTGCTGGGCCGCATTCCCCCGCCTCGCCGACCGCGGCTACGGATTCGCGCGCCTCGCCGGCCTCGTCGCGTCGACCTACGTCCTCACGGCGCTGCTCTCGGCGCACACGCTCCCCAACGGTCGCCGGGCCGCGGTCGTGAGCGTGCTCCTCGTCGCCATCGCCGCGGCCGTCCTCTTCCTGCGCGACCGCCACGACCTCGCGCGGTTCCTGCGGGAGAACCGCCGCGCGCTGCTCTTCTCCGAGGCGGTGTTCGCGGCGGGATTCCTCCTGTTCCTCGGAATCCGGGCGCTCAACCCGGCCATCTACTGGGGCGAGAAGCCCATGGACTTCTCGATCCTCAACATCCTCGTCCGGACGCGCTCGCTGCCGGCGGCCGACCCCTGGCTCGCCGGGGCGCCGCTCGGTTACTACACCTTCGGGCACGAGATGGTCGTGCTCCTGACGTTCCTCACGCACCTCTCGACGCGGTTCACCTTCAACCTCGCCTTCGGCCTTCTCGGCGGCGTCATCCTCCAGGGCGCCTTCAGCCTCGCCCGCAACTGGGGCGGGACGCTGCGCGCGGGGATCGCCGGCGGCGTGCTGACCCTGCTGCTCGGGAACCTCGCCGGCCTGCGCGAGTGGCTCGTCCACAAGCGGCACCTGGACTGGGACTACTTCTGGGCCACCTCGCGCGTCATCCGCGACACGATCAACGAGTACCCGCTCTGGAGCCTCGTGTTCGCGGACCTCCACGCGCACGTGCTCGCGATCCCGATCTTCCTGTTGTTCGCCGCCGCGGCGCTCGGTCTCGTCCGTCTCCACGCCGAGCCCGTGGCGCCGGCCTCGCGCCGCATCGCGGCCGCCGTCGTCGTGGGCTTCCTGGCGGCGGTCCAGGCGCTGACCAACGCGTGGGACGTCCCGCTCCTCGCGGGACTCCTGTTCGTCGTGCCCCTGACGGCGGCCTTCGCCGCGCCGCGGATGTCCCTCCGGAGCCTGGGGCGCGGCAGTGTCGCGCTCATCGCGGCGGCCGTCTCCGCGTACGCGTTCGCGCGCCCGCTCTGGGTGCGGATCGGGCACGGACCCGCGATCGGGCGGAACACGGAGGCGTCGGCCTCGGGGTTCGACCAGTTCACGGCGTTCGGCCTCTTCTTCGTCCTCCTGATCGGCTGGTGGCTCTCGACCGCGTCGGACCGCCTCGGCGAGCGGGGCCGCGGGCGAGGATCGCGCGTCGTCCTGGTCCTCTCCGCGATCGTGGTCCTCGCGGCGCTCCTCTGGCGGTGGCCGGACGCGTTCCTCGCCGCGGGCACGGTCCTCTTCGTCGCCGCCTACGCGATGCTCGCCGAGCTGCCCGAGGACCGGCTGGCGATCGCCTACGTCGCGACCGCGCTCTTCCTCGTGCTCTTCTGCCAGCGCTTCTACATCTACGACCGGATGAACACGTTCTTCAAGCTCTACCTCGAGGCGTGGCTGCTCTTCGCGACGGCGGCGGCGGTCCTCGTGTTCCGAGGACGGGACCGGCGAGGGACGTGGGACCGCTGGGCCTGGCCCGGCCGCGCCCTCGCCGCTCTCCTCGGGCTCGCGGCGCTCTTCACGACCGTCACCGCCGTCCGAGGCGCCGTCAGCCGGCGATTCGCGCCCTACGACGGGCCCACGCTCGACGGGATCCGCTACCTCGAGACCTCGCACCCCGGCGAATACCGGGCGGTCCTCTGGATGCGGCGCTCGATCGAGGGCACTCCGGCGATGCTCGAAGCGCAGGGACCCTCCTACCAGGACTTCGGGCGCATCTCCATGCTGACCGGGCTCCCGGCGGTCGTCGGCTGGGACTACCACGTCAAGCAGCGCGGCAACTCGGAGGCCGAGATCGAGTCGCGCAAGCGCGCCGTCGAGACGATGTACTCGACGCCGGACGTCGCGCGGGCCGAGGCGCTGCTCAAGCGCTACCGCGTCGGGTACGTCTACGTCGGCTGGCTCGAGCGGAAGACCTATCCCCCGGCCGGGCTGCACAAGTTCAAGGCGAACCCGGACTTCGAGCTCGTCTACGAGAATCCCGAGGCGCAGGTCTATCGCTTCGCGGGCGGCCCCAGCCAGGAGGTGCTGCTTCCGACGACCGAGGACCTGCCCGAGGCGGCGCAGGCCGCGGCGCAGCCGCAGGACGAGCCCGAGGAGCCGCCGTCGATCCTGGAGAAGCCCGCGGAGGTACGGCCTCCGTTCGACGGGCTGCGCGAGCCGCGCGGCATGGCCGTCGACGAGCGCGGGCGGATCTGGATCGCCGACTTCGGGCACTCGCGCCTGCGCGTCTACGACCCGGACGGAGGCTTCCTCGGAGGCTGGGGCGGGAAGGGGTCGGGAAAGTTCGGGTTCCGCGAGCTGTGCGGCGTCGCGATCCGCGGCGAATCGCTCGCGGTCGCGGACACGTGGAACGGACGCATCCTCGCGTTCTCGACGGCCGGCGTCCCGCACGCCATGGCGACCGAGCTCTACGGGCCGCGCGGCGTGGCCATCGCGCCGGACGGACGGGTCTGGGCGAGCGACACGGGAAATCATCGGGTCGTCGTGTACGACGCCGAGCTCCAGAGCCCCCACTTCATCGGCCGCAAGGGAACGGGGTGGGACGAGTTCTCGAGCCCCGTCGGCATCGCGGCCTCTCCGAACGGTCCGGTCTACGTCGCGGACACCGTCAACCGCCGCATCCAGATCTTGAACGGCGACGGCACGTTCCGCGGCCACTTCGCGTTCCCGGGCTGGGGGGAGAACGTCGAGCCCCAGCTGGCCGTCGCCGAGGACGGCACGATCTACGCGACCGATCCCTCCGGCGCCGCCGTGGTGGCGCTCGAGCCGACCGCGGGCCGCGTCGTCCAGCGGTGGACGGTGGACGAGGCGGGCAGGAAGTTCGAGAACCCGACGGGCATCGGACTGGATCCGAAACGCCGTATCCTCTACGTGATCAACGCCGGCAACAGTTCCGTCTCGAAGCTCCCCCTCCCCGAACGGAGGTCAACACCTTGAGCGAGGACGCCCCGGTCCCGACTCCGGCTCCGACTCCATCTCCCGCCGCGACGACCCCGCAGACGCAGGCGCGGATGCTGGTTCTGTTCGGAGCGATCCTCCTCGCGGCGGCCTTCACGCGGTTCTGGGACCTCGGAGCCCGCCCGCTGCACCACGACGAGTCGATCCACGCCTACCAGTCCCTGAGCCTCGCCAAGGGATCGGACTGGCGCTACGACCCCGCGTACCACGGCCCCTTCCTCTACTACGTGAACGCGCTCGTCTACAAGATCCTCGGCGCCACCGACACGACCGCGCGCCTCATGCCGGCGGCCTTCGGCCTGATCCTGATCGCGTTCGCGATCCCGCTGCGGCGCTGGATCGGCGACACCGCGGCGCTCGCCTATGCGCTCGCGATCCTGACGTCGGGCCACATGACGTACTTCTCGCGGTTCATCCGCGAGGACCTCTATTCCCTGGTGTTCACGCTCGCGACCATCCTCGCGTTCCAGCGCTTCCTCGAGACGGACCGCGCCAAGTGGCTCTCGCTCTCCGCCGCCGCGTTCGCCTTCGCCGGCGTGACCAAGGAGAACGGCTACATGACCGGCGTGCTGTTCGTGGCGTACGGGGCCTGGTGCCTCGCCGCCGAGGCCCTCATGTCACGGCGCGAGGGCGGGAGCCTCGATAAGCCCTTCGGAGCCACGGCGCGCTGGATCGCCGAGCGCAAGCTGCCGATCGTCTCGGCGGGCATCCTCTTCCTGGTCATCTGGGTCACGATGTACACCGGCTTCGGGCGCCACCCCGAGGACTGGCTCGCGATCCCCAAGGCCGTGAAGTACTGGATGGGCCAGCACAGCATCGCGCGCATCCCCGGGCCCTGGTACTACTACTTCCCGCAGATCGCCTACTACGAGACGGCGATCGCGATCGCCGCGCTCTTCGCCTTTCCGTGGACGGCCTGGCGGCGCGACCCCTTCCTGCGCACGCTCCTGCTCGCGATCCCCAGCCTGACCCTCTACGGCGTCGCGCGGGTGTACGTTCACCCCCTCGCCGGACACGCCGTCACCTGGGTCGTCGCCCTCTTCGCGGCGGCCACCCTCGTCGCGATCCTCTCGCTCAAGCCGGCGCCGGAGCGCGTCCTCACGCCGTTCTTGCGGTTCATGGCGTTCTGGACCGTGGCCTCGCTCGGGATCTACGCGTGGGCGCGCGAGAAGGTCCCCTGGCTGACCGTCCACCCGCTGCTCCCCCTCACGATCCTCGCGGCGGTCGGCTTCGCGCGGCTATGGCAGGAGCGCCGCCGCGGCTTCGCGCGCGTCGCGCTGGCGGCCGTCGCGCTCACCCTCTGCGTGAACATCGGCGGCATGTACCTCTCGAGCTTCCGCTACGGCGCGCACGACGTGGAGCGGGAGCCGAAGCACGCGGAGATGCTCGCGTACGTCCAGACCTCCCGCGACCTGATCCGCGCACTCGACGTGGTCGACCGCGCGAAGAGCCGCGTCGCTCCGGGCCAGCCCGTGATCACCGCGGGCGGCGAGGCGAGCTGGCCGCTGACCTGGTACCTGCGCGACGTCCAGACCAACTGGGCGACGCGGATCGAGAACGCGACGACGCCGATCATCGTGGCGGACTGGGACCCCGAGGGCGCCCTCGAGAAGCAGCTGGCTCCGCAGTACGACTTCAAGCGCGTGCCGATCCGAGCGTGGTGGTTCCCCGAGCCGCGCACGGAGGCCGGCGTCAGCCATCCCACGCCCAAGGAGCTCCTGCGGTGGTGGCTCTTCCACGAGATCTGGAGTCCCATCGGCTCGCAGGACACGGTCTTCTACGTCCGAAAGGACCTCGCGAACGGGACCGGCACACTCGCTCCGCTGAACCTGCAGATCCAGGACATGACCTCGCGCGACTACCCCGCCGACGCCGAAACGCTGCCGGCGGGCCGATCCTTCGGATCTGCCGGCCCGGCGCCCGGCCAGCTCGCGGAGCCCCGCGGGGTGGCGGTCGACGCCCGAGGCTTCGTCTACGTCGCGGACACCAAGAACAGCCGCATCTCCATTTTTGACGGCAACGGAGCCTTCCAGCGTGCGCTCGGCTCGAAGGGCGCGGCCGAGGGCCAGCTCAACGAGCCCTGCGGCGTCGCCGTGGGCCCCGACGGCACCGTCTACGTGGCCGACACCTGGAACCACCGGGTCGCGCGGTTCGGCCCGGGCGGCGAGGCCCTGCCGCCGTGGGTCGACGCGGACAAGACCTTCTTCGGGCCCCGCTCGGTGGTCCTGATCCAGGGCAACCTCTACGTGGCGGATACCGGCAACAAGCGCATCGTGCGGCTCGACGGGAGCGGCAAGGTCACCGGGAGCTTCGGAACCGCGGGCGGCGAGCCCGGACAGTTCGTCGAGCCCGTCGGTCTCGCGGCCGACGGCGCCGGCCACCTCTACGTCGCCGACACCGGAAACCACCGCGTTCAGGTCTTCGACGCCGACGGAAAGTTCCTGCGGCTGGTCCGCGTCTTCGGCTGGAAGGACTTCTATACCGAGCCCTACGTCGTCGCGGCGCCGGGCGACGGCGTGATCGTCACCGACGCCTGGAAGGGCCGCCTCGCGTCCTACGACGCGGCGGGCAACCTCGTGCATTCCTATCAGTATCCGGAGATGAAGCGGCCGACCGGCATCACGCTGGATCCCTTCGGCCGGATCCTCGTCACCGACCGCGAGACCGGGAAGGTGTTTTCGTGGGGGTTGGCGGATTTGATGAGGTGAGTTGTGAGTTGTGGGTTGTAAGTTCTTAGTTGTTAGTTGTTAGTTGTTAGAAGGATTGATCCGACTTCCGACTTCCGACTTCCGATTTCCGATAACCGCTACCGGAACGTGACCTCCCGGACCTCGATGTGGTCCGGCTCGCCCCGACCCGGCTCGCCGATCTCCATGTGGATCTTCGTGACCTCGAGCGGCGCCGCGCCGAGGGTGAAGGTCTGCTCCGTGTAGTCGAGCCCGCGGCGCACCGTGCGCGTCTGAGTCAGGGGCTCGCCGCCGGCCGCGGTCGTGACCGCGAGGGCGATCTGCCCCTCCATCTCGCCGACCCGGACGTACAGCTGCGACATCCGACGCGGCGGGTCGAACACGAACTCGAGGACGAAGGGGTTGTCCTCGAGCCCGCGGATCAGGGTGTTCTTGTCGCCGTCGAAGAGATCCGGGACGTTCCCCATGTCGAGATGGGAGTGGCGCACGAGGACCTTCAGGGAGTCGACCCGGTCTTCCTTCAGGATCCGCCGCTGCTCGCGCTCCGCCGCGAAGATCGCGTCCGCCTGCGGCGAGTAGCGGACCCTCGCGAAATAGAACCCGGGCTTGCCGTCGGGGTACGGGATGACGCGCTTCGGCGGGAGCACCTCGAGCTTCGGATCGTGGCTGTTGCGCTCGTACTCCGACGGCGTCATCACGAAGAGGACGTCGTCGGGCGGAGCCGTTTGCGAGGAGAGGTAGGGGCCGAGCTCGCCGAGCTGGACGCGGGAGCGCAGCGGCGGGCGAAAGAAGAAGTTCAGGAACGTCTCGGGATTGTTGGCCCAGCCGGAGCTGATGTGGATGCGGACGCCGGGGTCCTTCTCGAGCTCCTCGCGGGCGGCGTCGGTGACCTGCTTCGCGCCCCACTGCATACCGTAGAGGCCGTACTCGGAAAACCAGCTCGCCGAATGCGTGAAGCTCATCGCACAGAGCCGCACCGTCGCCGCGGCGAGGGCCCCGGCCAGGCCCGTCGCGAGCACGGCGTTGGGGACCCGGCGGGCGAGCAGGCGGCGCACCTCCTCCATCCCGACGAGGACGAGGAGCGCGAAGGGCACGATCATCGGCAGCAGCCGGAGCATCTGACGCTCGTGCGCGGCCGCGGCGAACGGGACTCCCAGCGGGGAGAGGAGAATCACGCGGTGCGCCGGCGAGCGCACGCAGCGAACGAGGCACGCGACGAGCCCGATGACCAGGAAGGGCGCCAGGGCCAGCGGGAAGAACGCGAGGTGGTCGATGCGGTGGCGCATCATCTCGACCTCGTTGGGCCGGAACCAGTAGCGCGGGTCGAATCCCGTGACGTAGTTGTGCGCGAAGATCCGGAGCTTCTCGGAGAGCGGCAGGGCCCGCACCCAGTACGCGCCGAGCTTGGTCAGCTGCTGCATGGTCGTGCCGGGGTGCAGCCGATGCTCCCGCCACGCCGGAAACGCCAGCAGCAGGGCGAAGGCGACCGCGGCGGCGAGGCGCGCCGGAGGCTGACGGAAGTGATAGCGCGCGTCCGTCACGAGCAGCAGGATCCCCATCACGAGCACGATCCCCTGCCCCGCCGTGTAGCTGTAGAAGGTGGCCGCCGCCATCGCGAGCGCGAGGAAGACGTACCGCGGCGAGCGAAGCCGGTAGAGCAGGTAGGCGCAGAGGAAACCGGCGTAGCACGCGGGCGTGGTCTCCATGGCCCAGCGGGAGTGCACGAAGTCGACCGGCAGGGCGGCGAGGAGCAACGGCGCCGCCCACCAGAGACCGACTCCCGAGACGCGCAGGGCGATCCCCGCCGCGGCGGCCCCCAGGGCGCTCACGACGGCGAAGGTCCCGCGGGTCACGACGATCGACTTTCCGAAGAGGACGATCGGCGCGACGAGCATGTAGATGTTGAGGCTCATCGCCCGGCGCTCGTCGTTGGCGAAGTAGGAGGGCAGGAGGACTCCCTGCGGGTCGCGGAAGTGGTGATGGAACAGATCGTCGGCCGTGTTCGCCTGGATCGCCTCGTCGCAGAAGAAGAAGCCCGGGAACTCGTTCAAGTGGAGAAGGCGCGTGGCGAGATAGAACGCGAGGGCCGCCGCGAACCACCAGCGGGAAGAGGAATCGGAGCCGGCCCGAGGGGTCGCCTCCAGCGGCTCCGTCGCCGCGGTCTCGGGAGCCGGTCCGGGAGCGCTCATGCCGCGAGCGAAAGGGATTCGGCGTCTCGGACCGAAGCCTGGCGGCGACGGCGAGACGGTGGCGAGACGCGCCACGGCCGAAGCCCCGCCTCGCTGTGCGACATTGAGACCATTTTAGCAGCGCACCACGACCCCGTCGCGCAGCTTGGCTCCGCGACCCTTCAGCGCGGCTTGCCGCCGCGACGTTCTTGTCGCCGACGCGCCGGGATGCGATACTGCGGGGACGAAGAACCGAATCGAACCTGTCTCGTCGGACGCGGGAGGCTGTGCATGACGCCGACCGGGCCTGGGAACTCGACGCGCTCGAACGACACGGGCTCCTCCGAGCCGCGTGCGTCGTCTCGAACCACGACGCTGGTGTGGGTCGTCCTCGTCCTCGTGGTCGCCCTCGCCGTGTGGGCGCTCCTCCGGTTTCTCCCTCACAAGACGGAGGCGAAGCCCGCGGAGGCCGCGCGCGCGAACCCAGCCGTGGAGCAGGCGGACCTCCCGGGGAACCAGCCGCTCATCCGGAAGTCGGCGGACTCGAACCAGGCCCCGTACTCCGGCCTGCGGGAGCCGCATGGCGCGGCGCTCGACGGCGAGGGCCGCCTCTGGGTCGCCGACTTCGGGACCTCGAAGCTGCACGTCTTCGATCCCGACGGAGGGTCTCTCGGCGGCTGGGGCGGCATCGGAAACGGGCAGCGCAAGTTCTCCCATCCTTACGGCGTCGCGATCGGCGGTGACACGGTCTACGTGGCGGACTCCGAGAACAGCCGCGTCACGTCCTTCTCGCTCGCCGGGGATTGGAAGGCGTCCACCGGCGGGCTCTACGGGCCGCGAGGCATCGCCGTGGCGCCGGACGGCTCCGTCTGGGTGACCGACCTCGGGAACCGCCGCCTGATGCGTTACGACGCGCAACTCGGCCACGGCGAGAGCCTGGGGAAGAGCGAGAAGGGGATCGACTTGCGGGCGCCCATCGGCATCGCCGTGGCGGCCGACGGCATGGTCTACGTCTCCGACCCCGACGACCACAGCCTCAAGGCCGTCGACCCGCAGGGCAACCCCAAGGGACGCTGGACGATTCCGGACTGGGGCCCCAACTCCGAGCCCTACCTGGTCCCGGGTTCCGGCAACGCGCTCCTCGCGAGCGACCCTCTCAAGAACGCCGTGATCCAGCTCGATCGCTCGGGCAAGGAGACGCGGCGGTGGACCACCGATGCGCGCAACGCGCCGTTCGCGAACCCGACCGGCATCGCGTTGAACCCGAAGACCCAGACCCTCTACGTCGTCAACACGGGGACCAACACGGTCACACAGATCGACCTGTCGAAGAAGTGACGACCGCTTCGGGGCGGCTTCGCGACCGGATCGCCCCGCGGCTGATCGCGCTCTCCCCGTTCCTGGATCTCCTCGGCGCCACCGTTCTGCTGCTCGGCCTCGTCTTCTCCAGGCTGTTCGCGAACACCTATGCGTACTTCGCGGCCGACCACAGCGAGCTGTATTTCCCGTGGTGGGTCTTCATCAACCAGTCCGTCCGGTCCGGATCCTTCCCGCTGCTGAACCGCTTCTGGTTCTCGGGCTCACTGCCCTTCGCCGCGATCGAGACGGGCGTCTTCTATCCCCCGACGATGTTCTTCCAGATGCTGTTCGACGCGCGGGGGGACCTCGACCACGCCTACCACTTCTACCTCGCGTCGATCCTGCTGCACTACCTGCTGGCGAGCTTCGCCTTCTACCTCCTGATGACCAAGGGGCTCGGGCTGCGCCGCTTCCCCGCGCTCTTCGGATCGCTCGTGTTCTGCTGCAGCGGCAGCTTCATCGGACGGTTCGTCCATCCCCTGCTGCTCGTCAACCTGGCCTGGGTGCCGCTCGCGTACCTCTTCTACCTGCTGTTCCTGAGGCACGGCCGGGTGATCCATGCGCTGGGAGCGGCCGTGGTGCTCGCGCTGATCGTGGCCGCGGGACACCCTCAGATGGTCTATTACACGTTCCTGGTCTTCGGCTTCACCGCGCTCGTCGCCGCGTCGACCGCGCGTTTGGACCGCCCGCTGATCCTGGCCTTCTCCGCCTTCATCGTCATCGTCGGCGTGCTGCTCGTGGCGCAGAAGGTGTTCCTCGGCGTCGAGCTCGCCGGCAACATCGTCCGGCTGGGCGCGCAGGAGTCCTCGGAGAACCTCTTCAACTCCCTCCACCCTCTCTACTATCTGACGCTCTTCGCGCCTTATCTCTACGGGCGCCACGGCGTGGCCTACTGGGGCTCGGAATACCACTGGGGCAACTGGGAGAACTTCCTCTACGTCGGCCTGCTGCCGATCCTCTGCCTGCCCTTCTGCTTCTTCTGGAAGAACCGGCGGCTCCTCGCGATCTTCGGATCGGGTCTCGGCCTCTCCATCTTCATCTCGCTCGGCCGCTATAGCGTGTTGTCGACGCTCTTCAACCGGAGCCTCCCGTTCTCGTCGTCGCTCGGCTATCTGAGCAAGATCACCGTCCTCTTCCACTTCTTCCTCGTCGTGCTCGCGACCGTCGGGTTCCAGGAGCTCTGCGAGCTGACCACCCGCAAGCGGCGGCTGGCCTGCGCCGTCGCCGTTGCGGCCTTCCTGCTCCTCTTCGTGATCCTGACCCGGGGGATGATCTTCCGGCTGCGGCCGAACGGCTTCCCGCCGCCGTCGGAGGCGGCGCTCGAGTTCGCGTTCCACAACGTGGTCGTGGCCCGATGGCTGTTCCTCCTCGTCGCGGCGCTGTTCGGCGCGCCCCTCCTGCTCGGCCGCCGCGCCGCGCTGCGGTTCGTCCTGCCGATCTACGCTCTCGACCTCGTGCTCAACGTCTCGGGCTTCAACCCGATCGACGCGCCCATGGGGACGCCGTCCGACTACCTCGGGCCCACGGCGGTCACCGAGGCCATCCGGAAGGACCCCGGGGTCTATCGCGTCCAGAACCTGAACCCCGTCAACGCCAACATGGTCGCCGGCATCGAGACCACGTACGGCTACCACACCGTCGCCACGCGCTCCTACGCGGTCCTGCTCGGCTACCTCGGTCCCGAGTACCGGGGGCTCCTCGACCTCCTCGGAGTCCGGTACTACGTGGGCAGCAACGATCTGATGCCCTACGGGCTCACCCGCGCCGGCGAAGGCCTCTGGAAGAGCGCCTCGGCGCTCCCGCGCGTCAGCTTCGTCCCGGCCTTCCAGAGGATCACCGACGAAGAGGAGATGCGCCACCGCGTCCTGAATCCGGCGTTCGATCCGCGCCGCGCGGTGCTTCTCGAGGCCTCGGTCCCCGTCCCGGCCGGATTCCAGGCTCCGGCCGAGGTGCGCCCGGGAACCGAGGAGACGCCGGTCCGGATCCAGGAGTACACCGCGACGAGCGTCCGCGTGTCGGTCGACGCGCCGTCCGACGGGCTCCTGCTCTTCGGCGAGACGCGCTACCCGGGCTGGGAGGCCGTCCTGGACGGTACGTCCGTGGCCCTCCTGCCGGCCGACCTCTCGTTCTACGCGCTTCCCGTCGCGAAGGGACCGCACCGCGTCGAGTTCCGTTTCCGCTCGCGCCCGCTGCTCTGGGGCCTCGCCGTCGCGGGGCTCACCGGCGGGCTCGCGATCCTCCTCCTCGCGCTGCCACGGACGCGCGCCTTCTTCGTGGTGCCGTTCCCCCAGTGGGGATCGGGAAGGGGCGCGCGTCGCGATCCGGCCGGTAACCGCGAAGCGTCCGCCTAGCTGCGGAAGACCTTCTCCTCCGAGCCGTCCAGCCAGCGGTCGACGAGCTCCACGCCCTGCATCAGGGAATGGTCCTGGTTTCCGATCTCGTACTTCCAGGAGCCGAAGCGCCCCCGCGAGAAGATCCCGAGGGGCTCGAGGTAGGCGTGGATCGTGTCGAGCGCCGGGTTCCGGTCGACCGACGGGATCGGATACGAGTGGCCGGCGTGGATCAGGAAGACCGTCTCGATCTTCGAGAGGTCGGAGGGCTGCAGGATTCCCTCGGCGACGAGGCCGTCCACGACCGCCTTGCCGAAGTCCCCCTCCGGCAGCGGCTTGAACTTCGAGTACGAGGTCTCCGTAAGGACCGAGAAGTACCGGCTCGTGTCGCCGCCCGGGACGATCTGGGGCGAGTAGTTCGAGAGGTACGTCATTCGATAGAACGGCGTCTTCAGGTTCGGGAAGTAGATCCAGTTCTTGTCGGAGGGCGAGGGCCGCGAGAGCCCGACCCCGACCGAGAACAGGCGGTTGAAGAGCAGCTTCCCCGCGGCGGCCCGCACGGGCTCGGGCGCGTGGACGAGCCGGGCGACGAGCGCGTCGAGCGGCATCGTCGAGAGGAGCCGGTCGTAGGCGCGCGTCGAGCCGTCCGCGAAGGCGACCTCGCGCTTCTTCTCGTCGATCGCGATCACGCGCTTGTGGTAACGGACACGGTCGCCGAGGAAAGGCAGCACGCCCTTCCAGAGGCCGAGCGTCCCGCCGTGCGCCGGATAGCCGAACTTCGCATTGGGCCCCCAGTCGGTGGACTTCGGCACCAGCGTCGTCTCGATCGCCTTGCGCCACTCCACGACGGAGACGCGCTCGGCGATCCAGTAGTAGCCCATCCGCTCGAGCGGCGTGGCCCAGACCTTGAAGTTGTAGGGGTTCATGAAGTGCTTCGCGACGCCCTCGCCGAACTTCACGTGGACCCACTCCGCGAAGTTCCGGAAGGCCTTGTCCTTGTCGATCGTCTGGGACTCGACGAGGCCGATCAGGCACTCGAGCATCGCCTGCTCGGGGAGCGAGGAGAGGTGGTTCTGGAACGGGTAGCGGACGTAGCGGTCCTCGAACTTGATCCAGCTCTCGCGATCGATCCAGCGGATCCCGTCCTTCCCGAGGACCTTGCCCAGGAAGTCGTTGAAGTACTTGTAACCGGAGAAGATGATGTGGCCCGACACGTCCCAGGTCCAGCCCTTGGGATCCGTGAAGCTCGTCGCGAGGCCCCCGACCCGCCCGGCGCGCTCGAAGATCTCGAAGCCCGTCTCGCCGCGCTCCACCAGCCGGTACGCGGCGCCGAGGCCGGTCGGTCCGGCCCCGAGGATGACGATGCCGCCGCTGGCGCTCACGGCGCCTTCCTCTTCTGCGACTCCGTGAGGCGACGCATGGACTCCGCCTGGTGCATCTCGGAGCGCAGGTCGAAGAGATAGCGGATCACCCGCATGATCGTCCCGAGCATCTTGAACGGGCGGTGGATCGACTGGCCCGCCTCGCGCGGGAAGTGGCGCACGACGACCTCGTCGACTCTCCACCCGGCGATCCGGCAGCGGACGAAGATCTCGTCGCCGACGAAGTTGATGCGGTGCTTGATCTCCATGCGCCGCGCGATGTCGCCGCGGAAGGCGCGGCAGCCCGCGTTGATGTCGTGGAGCGGCGAGCCCAGGATCCAGTGGGAGAGCCACCGGAGCCCGCGCGAGAGGACCTTGCGCCCCATCGGGTCGTGCCGGACCTTCTTCCAGCAAAACACGACGTCGTTTCCGCGGTCGATCGACTCGAGGAAGAGCGGCGCGTCCCCCATGGTGTGCTGGCCGTCCCCGTCGACGACCATGACCACCTCGCCCGGCACGTTGCGAAGCGCGGTCTCGGTCGCGACGGCGTAGCCCTTGTTGCCGTCGTGGTGCACGACCGAGATCCGCGGGTCCGCCTTCGCGAGACCCTCCGCGATCTCGCCGGTCCGATCCCGGCTGCCGTCGTTGACGACCACGACGTGCCATGTCAGGCCCGGGATCGCCGAGAGCGAGGTCACCGCCTCCTCGACCGTCTTCGCGATCAGCTCCTCCTCGTTGTACGCGAGGAAGCCGACGCCGAGGCGGACCTTGATGTCCTTCGGGGGCGGCTCCTGCCGCCGCCCGACCTCCCGCTCAGTGACCATAGATGATCCAGCCCGCCGTCGCGACCCACGCGATCACGATCGCGAGGAGCCACGGGTCGTCGACGAGGAGGGCCTGGGTCGGGTTCCCTCCCCCGCCGCGCCGGTAGACGAGTCGCACGTAGCGCGCGAGGCCCAGGATGACGAGCGGCACGGTCGGGGCGAGCGAGCGGCCGCCGTACTTTGCCAGCGTCGAGGCCGACACGCTGTACGCCGCGTAGCCCGCCGTCGTGGCCAGCGCCGTCACGACGAAGAGATAGTCCAGGCCCTCCTCGCGGTACGCGCCGAGCGCCGGACGATGTTCCGTGGAGGAGCGGTTGCCGGCGTTCTGGAACTCCCACTGGCGCTTGCCGGCGACCAGGAACAGCGCCAGGAGGTACGCGCATCCCATCAGGAAGGGCGACGCCCAGACGCCGGCCAGGGCGGCGCCGGCGAGGGCCCGCAGCGGCATCCCGGCCGCCACGATCAGGGCCTCCAGGAACGGGATGTTCTTGAGCACGAGCGAGTACAGGATCATGAGCCCGGCGTAGATCGCGCACCACTGCCCGAACTCGACGCGCAGCCAGAACGCGAGGCCGAGGGCGGCGGCCTCGAGGACGGCCGCGGCGCCGAGTGCCGTGTGCACCGCCAGCCGGCCGGACGCGATCGGACGGAAACGCTTGACGGGATGCGCCAGGTCGCGCTTGCGGTCCATGACGTCGTTCAGGATGTACATCCCGCTCGAGACCGCGCTGAAGATCGCGAAGCCCGCCGCCGCCAGGCCCCAGCCGCGCGGCGAAGCGAGGGCGTGGCCGAAGAGAAATGGGAGCGGCACGACGAGGTTCTTGACCCACTGGGACGGCCGGGCGGCCGACAGCAGCGCCCGCACGACGCCGCTCCTGGCAGCGCCCTCCGAACCGGTTCCAGCCGACGTCGATTGTCTCGACGGGGTCGCCGCCATCGGCTTCATTTTACGGGATTTCCGGCCGCGACGAACCTCCGCTCGCGTCGCGCGCAAAGAAAAACGGCCGCCCGAAGGCGGCCGTTTTGAGAGAGCCGAAAGCGAGCCCTAGTTCGGGAAGTGCAGACCCAGCGCCTTGGCCATGAAGACCGCCATCTCGGCGCGCGTGATCGGCCGGTCGGGGCAGTAGTTCGGCACGAGGTCGCAGCCTCCCGTGATGCCCGCGGCGGCGAGCGCCTCGATGTACTGGTAGAAGATGTTGCTGGGATCCACGTCGCCGAACGTCGGCGTGCCCGGCGCCGGGCTGACCTGGAGCTGCCAGCCGACGCGGGCCTGCCCCATCTCTACGGTGTTGTCGCCGGGAGTTCCGGTGCCACCGAGGTTGACCTCTATCGTGTAGGAATTGGCGTCGTTGTCGATCTGCTCGGGCGTAGCCAGAGTGGCCACCTGCGAACCACAGCCGGGCGTCGCACTCAGCGACAGGACGAGATCGGTGTACGTCACCAGGCCGGTTGCCTTGTCCGAGACGGCCAGGAAGCTGAAGAAGTCGCCTCCGGCGGTGTCGCAGAACGTGACCTCCACCTGCTTGATCAGGGCGCCGGTGGGGAGGTGAACGGGCGCCTCGAACCAGACGTTGCCGCTCGCGTTCGTGCGGTAGATTCCAAAGGGCGTCCCGCTGCCGCCCGAGACGTACTGATACGTCACATCCGACGCGATCGGGTGAAAGTCCCAGGCGGTCAGCGCCAGCACGGATTGCGAGGAGGTGCCGAAGCTTCCGCCGACGTGCGCCGGCGGGGCGCTGAGGCCGTTGGGGTTGGAATGGGGCGAGCGATTCGCGGCGGAGGCGAGGCCGGAGACGAGAAAAGCGGCCGCGACAAGACCCAGGGGTTTCCTCATCGTGAACCTCCTTAGATTGGGGAACTGTGGCGGTTCGGGTATGGGACATAGTGTACCCAACCCGGCGGCATCCGGCCAGAGATTCAGACGTGATTGACGACACGCCAGACCGGCTCGGGGTGTCACCGGCGAGTCGAGGGCGTGATCAATTGCACCAAACCCGACCCTCAGCGGACTCCAGGCCCGACTCACGACCCGCCGCGGGGGCCCGCTCGGGGGAAACCTTCCGCGGTTCGAGGCAATCCTTTCGAGATGGTCGCACACGACGGCTCGAGGGTCCGAATGGCCGCCTTGCCCTTGAGCCCGATGTTCGCAAACAAGACGGCCGCCCGAAGGCGGCCGCTGAGGAGGGAACGACGAGAACGAAGAGGAGCCCGAATTCGGGAATGGGAGGCCCCGGGGTCTTGGACCATGAAGACCGCCAAGCCGGCGCGGGTAATTGGCGATCCGGCAATACAGCCGGGGGTTGCAGCCGCCCGTGAGGCCGGAAGAGGCGAGCGCCTCGATGACCTGGTGGGGAGATGCGGCTCGGGTCGACGTCCGTGAAGGTCGGGGTCACCGGAGCCGGGCTGACCTGGAGGTGACAGAGGATCCGGACCGCCTTGAAACAGGTCGCGGAGAACACTCCCTCGCAGCCCAGGAAGATCCACACTTTGCCGTTCCGGTCGTCGACGGCGAGCGGCGGCGTCGTGGGCGCGACGCTGAGGAAGGCGAATCCTGGGGGTCTCCGACACTCCGATCCCCGCGACTTTCGTGACGTTCGCGGACAGTCCATTCCGCCCATCGCCGCGCGCACGCGCGGACCGGCCTTCACGCCGACGGAATCGGCCAGGACTGTCGAAGAAGCGATAACGAGTGCGATCAATGACGACCAGACCCTGAGGGCACTCTGCCGTTTTCCGGAGCGAGTTTCGCAGGAACGCAGCACGCACCCTCCGCGATAGCATGCGGTGGGAGGCGTGCATGCGAGACCAGCCGATCGAGCGCATCGTCGACCTCATCGATCCGGCGGCCCAACGCCTCTCGAACCTCTGCGTGTCGCAAGCCCGGGATCGGATTCGAAGCGGCAGCGCGGACGCCGTCGCCGGAATCCCCGGCTCGTTCGCGATCGTCGCGCGCGACGGCTCGACGGTCCGGATGGCCCGCTCGCTCGACCGCCCGATGCGCTACTTCCTCGCCAAGCAGGTGGACGGGCCGATGCTCGTCGTCGCGGACCGCATCGACGCGATCCGCGAGTTCCTGGAGTCCGAGGGGCTCGTCGCCCAGTTCCACCCGAGCTACACGCGCATGGTGCCGGCGCACCACGTCGTCGAGATCCGCCTCCTCGGCTGCCCCGACCCCGACGCGACCTACGTGCGGTTCCTCGAGCCGGCGGCCTCCGACGCCACCGACCTCGACGAGATCGGGCGGCGCTACGTCGGCGCGCTGGCCGACGAGATCGCCCTCTGGCTGACGGGCCTGCCCGCGGCCGGGCCGATCGGCGTGTGCTTCTCGGGCGGGATCGACAGCGGCGCCGTGTTCCTCGCGACCCACCACGCGATGCAGCGGCTCGGCATCCCGTTCACCCGGCTCAAGGCGTTCACGCTCTCGGTTCGAGGAGCCGGCGGCGAGGATCTCCCCCAGGCGCGGCGGTTCCTGGAGGCTCTCGGCCTCGGCCTCTTTCTCGAGCCGATCGAGGTGCCCGAGGACTGGATCGATCCCCTCGCCGCCGTCGGCGTCGTCGAGGACTACAAGCCGCTCGACGTGGAGAGCGCGGCCGCGGCGCTCGCGCTCCTTCGCGGGATCCGCGAGCGCTATCCGGACTGGCGCCACCTGATCGACGGCGACGGCGGCGACGAGAACCTGAAGGACTACCCGATCGAGGAGAACGCGGAGCTCACGATCCGCAGCGTCGTTTCGAACCCGCTCCTCTACCAGGAGGGATGGGGCGTCGGCACGCTCAAGCACTCGCGGACCTACTCCGGCGGACAGAGCCGCGCCTGCACACGGACCTACGCGCCGGCGCGGCGCTACGGGTTCGACGGGTTCTCGCCGTTCACGCGCCCGGCCCTCGTCCGGATCGCCTCCGGCCTCCCCTTCGCGCGGCTCGCGGAGGGCGACGTCGCGCGGCTCTACGCCCTCAAGGGCGAGATCGTGAGCCGCGGGATCCGCTCGCTCACGGGACACGCGATGCCGATCTTCCCCAAGAGGCGGTTCCAGCACGGCGCGCGCGCCGGCGGCGCCTTCCCGCTGGGCGAGCCGGAGTATCGCCGGCACTTCCTGTCGCTCTACCGCTGAAGAGCGAGGCCGAGCGATGAGATCGAGGAAGCCCTGAGCGCCCTCTACCCGGACTCGCCCGCCGGCCGGGATCGCTGGATCCTCGATCGCCGCGGGCCGCGTAACCGCCTCGATCCGGGCGTCGCCGCCTCCTTCCTCTTCGAGGAGGAGCCCGACGAGGCCGGGCGAACGGCCTCGATCGCGACGGTGTTCCTGACGAACCGGGAGTGCCCGTGGCGGTGCCTGATGTGCGACCTCTGGCGCAACACTCTGGCGGAGGCAACTCCGCCGGGCGCCATCCTGCGGCAGATCCGCTCCGCGGTCGCCGCGCTGCCTCCGGCCCGCTGGATCAAGCTCTACAACGCGGGGAGCTTCTTCGACACGCAGGCCATCCCGACCCGCGAGATCGCCGCCATCGCCGACGAGCTCGCCCGCTACGATCGCGTCATCGTGGAGTCCCATCCCGCCCTCGTCGGCGACCGCTGCGCCGACCTCGCCGCGCGGCTTCCCGGACGGCTCGAGGTCGCGATGGGACTCGAGACGATCCACCCCGAGATCCTGCCCCGGCTCAACAAGCGGATGTCGCTCGCCCAGTTCCGCGAGGCCGCCGCCTTCCTGCGCGAGCGGGAGATCGCGCTGCGCGCGTTCGTGCTCGTCGGGCTCCCCTGGCTCGCGCCGCGCGAGGCGGTCGAGTGGGCCGTCCGGTCGGCCGAGTTCGCCTTCGAGTGCGGCGCGCGCGCCGTGACGCTGATCCCCACCCGCACCGGCAACGGCGCGATGGACGCGCTCGAGGCCGCCGGCGAGTTCACGCCGCCCACGCTCGGGCAACTCGAACAGGCCCTGTCGGGCGCCCTCGGGCTGTGCCGCGGCCTCGTGTTCGCGGACCTCTGGGACCTCGCGCGCTGGCGCCGCTGCCCGGTCTGCTCGTCCGAGCGGGAGCGGCGGCTGGAGGCGATGAACCGCCGCCAGGAGGCCACCCCGCCGGTGGCCTGTCCGATCTGCGCGGGGCGCGGGTGACGACCGCCCGGAGGGACCGCACGTGACCGGGACCTTCGACGCCGCCGTGCTCGGCTCGGGTTTCGCGGGCTCGCTCACGGCGCTCCTGCTGCGCGCGATCGGCCGCTCGGTCCTTCTCGTCGAGCGCGGCACGCACCCGCGCTTCGCGATCGGAGAGTCCTCGTCCCCGCTCGCGAACCTGCTCCTCGAGGGCCTCGGCCGCCGCTACGGGCTCGACGACGTCGCGGCGCTCGCGTCGTGGGGAAGCTGGCAGCGGCGGCACCCCGGGATCGCGTGCGGCCTCAAACGCGGCTTCACCTTCTACGGCCACCGCTTCGGAGAGGCGTTCGGCGCGGCGGCGGACCGGTCGGATCAGCTTCTGGTCGCGGCGAGCCCCGAGGACGACGTCGCCGACACGCACTGGTACCGCGCGGACTTCGATCACTTCCTCCAGCGGCGCGCGCAGGAGGCCGGAGCGGAGTACCTCGACCGCGCGGAGGTCGAGGCCGTGTCGTTCGGGAGCGGCGGCGCGACGCTCGAGATCCGGGACGCGAAGTCGGGCCGCCGCGAGACGCGGCGCGCGCGGCTCGTCGTCGATGCGACGGGGCCGGGAGGCGTTCTCCACCACGCCCTCTCGTTGCCCGGCGCGGGCTTCGCGGGCCTTCCCGCGGCGGAGGGGCTCTACACGCACTTCACGAACGTCCGGCGGCTCGACGCGATGGGGATCTTCCGCTCCGCGGAGAGGCCGCCGTATCCCGCCGACGACGCGGCGGTGCATCACGTGTTCCCGGGCGGATGGATCTGGGTCCTGCGCTTCAACAACGGCGTCACGAGCGCCGGCGTTTCGGCCGCGCCGGCTCTCGCCCGCGCGCTGCGGCTGGAGGAGGGCGCCGCCGCCTGGGAGCGCCTGCTCGATCGGCTGCCCACGGTCCGCGATCAATTCGCACACGCGCGCGCGATCCGTCCCTTCGTCCACCGGCGCCGCCTCCCCTTCCGCGCGGCGCTCGCGGCCGGCCCGGGCTGGACGCTCCTGCCGTCGGCGGCCGCCTTCGTCGACCCGATCCTCTCGACCGGGTTCCCGCTGACGCTTCTCGGAATCGAGCGACTCGTCGGAGCGGTGGAGCGCCACGGGGTAGGCGAGCCGCTCGACGCCGCGCTCGCGCGCGACGGCGCGCGCACGCTCGCGGAGGCCGACACCGCGGCCCTTCTGGTCGCGGCGCTGTTCGCGCGGTTCCACGACTTTTCCGTCTTCGCGGCGCTCACGCACCTCTACTTCGCGGCCGCGAGCTTCGCGGAGGCGGCTCGGCGCCTGGGGAGGCCGGAGCGCGCGGGCGCCTTCCTGTCCGGAGACCATCCGGCGTTCGGGGAGGCGCTGCGAGCCTGCTGCACCAGCGCCCTCGACGAGGCCCTCGAGTCCCGCGAGTCGCTCCTCGCGCGCATCCGCCGCGCGATCGCGCCGCTCGACGTCATCGGCCTCTCGGATGAGAGCCGGCGCAACTGGTATCCGGTCGATGCCGGCGACCTGCGCGGCTCGGCCGGCAAGCTCGGCGCGACTCCCGCCGAGGTCGAGGAGCTCATCGCGAAGATGGCTCGCCCCCTCGACGCGCCGCACGCCTCGAGCGCCGCGGTCCACGCCGGGCGCTAGGGCTGCGTCAGCTTCTTGTAGCTCTTGAGGTGCTGGAGCGCCTCGGCCGTCCGGCCCAGCCGCTCCGCCAGCGCCGCCGCGTTGTAGTGCGCGTCCGCGTTCCGGGGGTCGAGGCGCACCGCCTTCTGGTACGCGAGGAGCGCCTCGGGCAGCCGGCGGAGGTCCTCCTCGGCGACGCCGAGGTTGAAGGCCGCGACCGCGTCGTCCGGCCTCGCGGCGAGGGCGGCCTCGTAGTGCACGGCCGCCTCCGCGGCGTCACCGGCCTCGTGCAGGAGACGGCCGAGGTTCACGTGCGCGTCGGCGTGAGCGGCGTCGAGCGCGAGGGCGCGGCGGTAGGCCGCGATGGCCTCGTCGGGAGCGCTCGCCTCGAGCTCGGACGCGAACTCGAACCACTGCTCCGCCGAGAACTCGGGCTCGGAGGATTTCGGCGTCAGGGTCTGCGGGGAGGGACCCGCGGCCGGACTACGGACCGGCGACTCGCCGGCCGATGGAGGCGGATCGAAGTCGAGCAGGATCTGGCCGGACTCCGGCTGCCAGCGGCTCGCGCCGTCCTCGGCCACGATGCGGCTGCCCTCGACCGCCAGCCGGACGCCGGAGAGGGGCCGGCCTTCGGGAAGCTGCTCCTTGAGCCGCGAGAACGCCCGGCGGATCCGGCGCGGCGGCATCCGGGCGTCCGTGAGACCGCGGGCCGTGCGCAGGAAGACGAGGTCCTGGAACGAGAAGAGCATCTCGCCGTGCTCGCCGCGCTCGGGAGAGAGGAAGCCGTCCCGGACGTATCCGCGCAGCTCTCCCGCGGACATTCCGAGAAGACGGCCGATCTCTTTGGCGGAGTAGCCGGTCACCGGCTTTCAGGATAACCGAGGGGTCAAGCGCGGATTGCGGCTTCCGAGGTCCGGCCGGGCTGGATCCGCGGAGCGAATCGACCGTGCGCGGCTCGGCGCCGCGACTCTCTCTGCGCGGCTCAGCGCCGCGACTCTCGCTGCGCGGCTCAGCGCCGCGACCCGCCCTGGGCTCGCTTGGCGGGCTTGCGGCCCGAGGCGCCGGCCGAGCCGGACGCCGCCGCCTTCGGAGCCGCCCTCGGGCCCTCGGGCTTCTTCGAGAGGCTCGCCTTGAGCGCCTCCATGAGGTCGACGATCTGGCCTCCGCCCGTCTCCTGCGGGATCAGCGAGATCTCCTGACCCTCGACCTTCTTCTGGATCAGCGACAGCACGCGCTTGCGGACGTCGTCCTCGTATTCCTCGGGCTTGAATCCGTCGGCCGCGCGCTGCTCGACCAGGAGCTTCGCGAGATCCAGCTCCTTCGCGCTGACGTCGGCCGACTCGATCGGCACGTCCTCGAAGGAGCGGACCTCGTCGGCGTAGAGCAGCTGCTGCATCACGATGCCGCCGCGGTCGCCGGGGCGGAGCATCACGAGGTACTGCTTGCCGCGCGCGGCGTAGCGGGCCAGCGCGACGCGGCCGGTCGCCTGCATCACCTTCGAGAGCAGGGCGTACGCCTTCGCGCCACCCTTGTCGGTTCCCAGGTAGTACGTCCGGTCGAAGTAGACCGGGTCGATCTTGCTGATCGGCACGAACTCGACGACCTCGATCGACTGCGTCGACTGCTCCTCGAGGGCCTTGAGCTCCTCCGGGGTGAACGTGACGTAGTGGTCCTTGGAGAACTCGTAGCCCTTGACCATCTCGTCGCGAGCGACGATCTCGCCGTCCTTGACGCAGACGTACTGCTGCTTCAGGCGCGAGGCGTCCTTGGAGTGGAGCAGGTTGAACGAGATCGCCGACGACGCGTTGGACGCGGCATAGACCTTCACCGGGATCGAGACCAGCCCGAACGAGATCGTGCCCGACGCTATCGGCCGTGCGCTCATACGTTTAGGGCCGACAAATGTAGCATGGACGGGTGCCGCGAGAGAAGTCACGCCGGAAGCGCCCGGCTCCAGAGGCCGCTTCGGGAGCCGGGGCCCCGGCGCAGATCCGAGCAAAGCTGGCGAGCCTTAAGGCGCCCCGGCGGACCGTGCGCGTCGCCGACGTCGGGCCGATGCTGGCGGAGAGCCGCGACGCCGCCTTCACGCGGCCGGGCTGGCTCTGGGAGCTCAAGTACGACGGGTTCCGGCTCCTCGCGGGGCGCAACGCCGGGGCCCCGGAGCTGCGCTTGCGCCACGGCGGGGACGCGACGGCGACGTTCCCCGAGATCGCGGGGGCGGTCGCGGGCCTGCCCGGCGATCCGAAGGATCTCGTCCTCGACGGCGAGGTCGTCGTGCTCGACGCGAGCGCGCGGCCGCGCTTCGGCCTCCTCCAGAAGCGCGCCCTGCTCCAGCGGCGCACCGACGTCCAGCGCGCCGCCGTCGACCTCCCCGCCACGCTCTTCGCGTTCGACCTCCTGGGGTTCGAAGACTTCGACCTGCGCCCGCTCCCGCTCTCCGAGCGCAAGGCGCTGCTGCAGCTCCTGCTCCCGCGCGCCGGCCCGCTTCGCTACGCCGACCACTTCGAGGAGAGAGGCGAGGACCTCCTCGGGGCCGCCGGCGGGCTCGGGCTCGAGGGCGTCGTCGGAAAGAAGATGGACTCCCCCTACCGCGAGGGCCGCTCGCCGCACTGGGTCAAGGTGCGCCTCGAGCGAACGACGGACCTCGCGGTCGTCGGGTACACGCGGCCGGAGGGCGCGCGCTCCGGCTTCGGCGCGCTGCACCTCGCCTACGAGAAGGGCGGGGAGCTGATCTACGCCGGCCGCGCCGGGACCGGCTTCACCGGGAAGCAGCTGTCGGCCATTCACGCGCGCCTTCGTGCGCGCGAGCGCGCCACCCCTCCGTGCGCGGGGCCGCTGCCCACGGGGCGCGGGCACGTCTGGGTCGAGCCCGAGCTGGTGTGCGAGGTGCGCTACCGCGAGTGGACCGGCGAGGGCCTGCTGCGCCATCCGGTCTTCCTTCGGCTGCGCGAGGACAAGCGGATCGACGAGTGCGTCCGCGAGGAGGAGGCTCGCTGATCCTCTCCGCCTTGCGCGTCAGGCGGGGGACGGGAAGAGCGAGAGCATCTGCGTGGCGAGGCGCGGTCCGGCGCCCGCGTCCTCGTGCTTGAAGAACACGTACGCCTCCTCCCACGCCTGCGCGCGAACGCGGTCCGCCCAGGCCTGCAAGTCGGCCTCGCCGTAGTCGGGACGCCGCAGCCGCAGGTATCCCCAGCCGGCGGTCGCGACGAGGGGCGCCGCGAGGGACTCGTCCTCGTCTTCCGCCACACACAGGGCCGCGCCGCGCGCGCGAAGCGCCTCGAACACGTCGTCCTCGAACCAGGAGGCATGGCGGAACTCGAGCGCGGAGCGCGTCGCCGCGGGCAGCAGGTCGAGGAACTCGGAGAGACGCGGCAGGTCCTTCTTCAGGTTCGGCGGGAGCTGGAAGAGGATCGGGCCGAGCCGGTCCCCCAGCGTTGCGGCCACCCGCAGAAAGTAGCCGACCTCCTCGGAGACGTCCTTCAGCCGCTTGAAGTGCGTGATGCGCTGCGACGCCTTCAGCACGAAGCGGAACCCGTCGGAGACCTGCTCGGCCCAGCCCGAGAGGAGCTCGGCCTTCGGCATCCGATAGAACGTGTTGTTGATCTCGACGGCGGGGAGCCGCTCCCCGTAGTACCGCAGCATCGCATCGGCCGGCAGGTCCTCCGGATAGAAGCTCCCCTTCCATTCCTTGTAAGAGAAGCCGCTGGTCCCGGTGAGGACGCGCATCGACGCGACACTGTAGCAGCGTTGGAGTTCGCGGAACGTTCACGCCGACTGCGGTACTCTGCGTCGGGTGAACCCGGTCTCCGCTCCGCGCTTCGATCCCAAGCGCCGCCGCGCGGTGACCTCCGCCCTCATCCTCGTGACGGCGCTCGCGTCCTTCGAGTCGACGGTCGTCTCGACGGCGATGCCGACGATCATCGGCGACCTCGGCGGGCTGCCTCTCTATTCGTGGGTCTTCTCGATCTACCTCCTGACCGCGACCGTGATGATGCCGATCTACGGCCGCCTCGCCGACATCTACGGCCGCCGGCGCGTGCTCCTCATCGCGATCGCGGTGTTCCTGACGGGCGCCGTCAGCTGCAGCCTCGCACGGACGATGCCGCAGCTCATCCTGGCGCGCGCCGCGCAGGGCCTCGGCGCGGCCGGCCTCGTCCCGATCGCGCTGACCGTCTCGGGCGACCTCTACTCGCTCAAGGAGCGGGCCAAGATCCAGGGCCTCTTCTCGGGGGTCTGGGGCTTCGCGAGCCTGGTCGGCCCGCTCGTCGGCGCCTGGATGACCGTGAGCCTCGGGTGGAGGTCGATCTTCACCATCAACGTTCCCCTGGGCCTGATCGCGCTGGCCCTCGTGTGGACGCAGATGGTCGAGTCGCGGGCGAGCCTCCCGGATCCGCTGGACGTCGCGGGCGCGACGAGCCTCGCCGCCGGGGTGACGGCGCTTTTGTTCGGCGTCCTCCATGAGCCGGGCTCCGGCGGGCTGGGGCTTCCGTTTCGCATTGCGCTCCTCCTCTTCGCGGGCGCCTCGCTCTATCTCTTCGTGCGCCTCCAGGTGCAGCGCGAGCACCCGCTCATCCCACCCGAGCTCTTCCGGCACATGCGCACCGCGGCGCCCTACCTCGCGGGCATCCTCCTCGGCACCACGATCTACGGCGTCGACACGTTCGTGCCGCTCTTCGTCCAGGGCGCGCGAGGCGGCACCGCGGGTGCGGCGGGGGCGGTCGTCACGCCGCTCGTCTTCCTGTGGGCGGTGTCCGCGACGATCGCGGCGCGCCTCATCGTGCGCTTCGGCTTCCGGAGGACGGCGCGCTGGGGCGCGATCCTGATCCTGGCGGGTTTCATCGCGCTGATCGCGGCGGCCTGGTGGAACGCGTCGGTGCCGTGGATCTCGGCCGCGTGCGCCCTGATCGGCGCGGGGCTCGGCCCCTCCTCGATGGCCCAGGTCCTCGGAATCCAGAACGTCGTGTCGGAGCGTCAGCGCGGCGTCGCGACGAGTCTCGTCCCCTTCTTCCGGACGATCGGCGGCTCGATCGGCGTCGGCGCCATGGGCGGGCTGCTCGCCGCGGGGCTCTCGCGGCGGCTCGGCCCCGCCGCCGAGACCGCCGGACGCATGCTCGCGGCCGGAACCCAGAGCGGAGGCGGAGTCGCGTCGGTCGCGCCGGCGGCGTTCCGCGTCGCGATCGAGCGCTCGCTCCTGCCCGTCTTCGGGATCCTCGGCGCGCTCGCGGTCGTCAACTTCTTCGTGACCGAGCGCTTCCCGTCCGAGGCGGAGATGGCCCCGGAGCCGCACGCCGCCGAGACCGAGCTGCCGGGCTAGTCGCGACGGCGTGGACCGCGGCGGCCACAGCCTTCGCGGCCCTGGCCTCGGCCTCCCGGCGGCCGAGCTCCGCATACGCGTAGACGAGCGCGAAGCTCCGGTGCGGCTTCCAGCGTTCGGCGAACCGGCGCATCTCCTCCTCCTTCACGCGCGCGGACTTCCCGAGGAGACCGATCGCGAGGTACTTCACGACGCCGAGGTCCCCCGCCGGGAAGATGTCCAGGCGCCCCAGTCCGCGCAGGAGCGCGATCTCCGCCGTCCAGCGGCCGACGCCGTGGAAACCGCGGAGCGTCTCGATCGCCGCCTCGTCCGACAGCGGCGCGAGCGCCCCCTCGACGAGTCTTCCCTCGGCAAAGGCGAGGGCGAGGCCCCGGATCGCCGCGGCCTTGGTGCGCGAGAGCCGAAACCGCCGCAGAGCCCGCGGGGCGAGCCGCGCCAGGGCCGCCGGCGAGGGGAAGTCGACGTGGACCGCGCCGCCGATGCGCGCCCGCCTCCCCAACGCGAGAGCGAGCTCGCGGCGGATGTCATACGCGAAGCGCAGGTTGACCTGCTGGCAGAGGATCGCGGTGACGAGCGCCTCCCACAGCGACGGATAGCCAGCGATGCGGAGTCCTCGGAAGTCCCGAATCGACGCCGCGAGCAGCGGATCCGCGGCGCAGGCGCGATAGAACTCCGTGAGGCCGACGTCGGCGCCCGAAGCCGCCCCGAGCGAACGCTCGACTAGCCGGCGCGCGGCGGCCGCGGCCGCGGGCGACCCGGCTCCCGGGCCCTCGAGGCTCACCTCCAGCACGGCGCGGTCCGGCCGCCCGCGCTGGAAGACCTCGACGAGCGCGGCCTCGCGGCCCGCGAGGACCAGCCGCCGGTAGGTCCGCCCGTCGAAGCGGTCGACGATTTCGGGAAAGCGGGCAAACCGCGCCGCCGTCAGGGCGAGCGAATAGGGGCGGCTCGGCACGATTCGAAAGCGCGTCGGGGTCTTCACGTGCGGGATATCCTACGCAACGCCTTCGCGAGAAGAGGAGAGGCCATGCGATTTCTCCTGAGACTCCTGATCAACGCCGCGGCGCTCTGGGTCGCGCTCCGGCTCCTCCCCGGGATCACCTACGACGGCAACGGCTGGCTTCCCTTCTTCGGCGTCGCGCTGGTCTTCGGGCTGGTCAACGCGTTCATCCGGCCGGTCCTGAAGCTCCTGTCGCTTCCCCTGATCTTCCTGACGCTCGGCCTCTTCGCGCTGGTGGTGAATGGAGCGATGCTCTGGCTGACGGGCAAGCTGTCGGGAGCACTGGGCCTCGGCTTCCACGTCGACGGCTGCTGGACCGCCATCCTCGGAGCGCTGATCGTCTCGATCGTCAGCGCGCTCCTCTCGGTCTTCCTGGCCGAAGTGGATTAGCCGACTCGCCGACTCTCCGATTCGCCGACTCGCCGGCCTCCGAGGGCCGGCACCGGCCGGCTCAGGGCTTCGTCGAAACCCGGCCGGAGAGCTCCGTCAGGCGGCGGAGCCTCTCCGCGAGGTCCGGCCGCAGCGCATCGGGCGCGAGCCGCCAATGCCAGTTGCCCTCGGGGCGGGACGGATCGTTCATCCGCGCCTCCCGGCCGAGGCCCAGCACGTCCTGGATCGGGACGATCGCGCGGTCCGCCACCGAGGTCCACGCGGCGCGTATCAGCCCCCACTCGATCTCGCGCCCGTCTGATCCGAGATAGTCGCCGACGCGCTGACGCTCCTCGGGCGTGAGCCCCTCGTACCAGCCGCGCGCGGTGTCGTTGTCGTGCGTGCCCGTGTAGACGACGCAGTCGCGCTTGTAGCGGTGCGGGAGGTACTCGCCGTCGGCGCCGTAGAAGGCGAACTGCAGGACCTTCATGCCGGGGATCCGAAGCGCCGCCAACAGCTCCCGCACGTCCTTCGAAATGTCCCCGAGGTCTTCCGCCAGGAGCGCCAGGGGTTGTCCGCCGAGAGCCCTTCGGGCGGCGTCGAACAGCTTGCGGCCGGGGCCCGGCACCCAGCGGCCGTTGAGCGCCGTCTCGTCGGTCGCCGGCACCGACCAGTAGGCGGAGAACGCGCGGAAGTGATCGATGCGCAGGAGGTCGCACACCGACAGCGCCGCCGCGATGCGCGACACCCACCAGGCGTAGCCGTCGCGCTCCATGACGTCCCAGCGGTAGAGCGGGTTGCCCCAGAGCTGCCCCGTCTTCGAGAAGTAGTCCGGCGGGACGCCGGCGACCTCGACCGGACGGCGCCGCGCGTCGAGCTCGAAGAGCTCCGGATGCGACCACACGTCCGCGCTGTCGTAGGCCACGTAGATCGGGATGTCGCCGACGATGCGGATGCCGAGCGCGCGCGCCCGCGCCCGCAGCCGTGCCCACTGCCGGAAGAAGAGAAACTGCAGGTAGCCCTGGTACTCCGTCTCGCCCTCGACCGCCATCGCGGCCAGCCGCAGCGCGTCGGGGTCTCGGCGGGAGAGGTCGTCCTCCCAGTCGGCCCAGGCGCGGCCGCCGAAGTCGCGCTTCAGCGCCGCGTAGAGCGACCACTCCGCGAGCCAGCTCGCCCGCTCGGGAGCGACCCGGAAGGCCTCGAGCTCGGCGCGGTCCTGCGCCGTCGCGTGCGCGGAGAAGTGCGCCCAGGACTTCCGCAGCAGCGCGTCCTTCCACTGCGGCACGGCGTCGAAGTCCACGCGATCCCAGCGGAACGCCGGGAAGTCGACGAGCGCGTCCCCCGGCAGGTATCCGTCCTCGACGAGGCGCTCGGGCGAGATCCAGAGCGGGTTGCCCGCGAACGCGGACAGGCTGGTGTAGGGAGAGCCGCCGCCCGTCGGGCCGATCGGCAGGATCTGCCACAGCGTCTGCCCCGCCGCCGCGGCCCAGTCCAGGAACCTCTCCGCCTCGGGCCCCAGGTCGCCGACCCCGAAGGGGCCCGGGAGGGACGTCGGATGGAGAAGGATGCCCGAGGACCGCATGACGAGTCGGCCCTCGACTTCCCCTTACCCGAGAGCCGGGACCGCGTACCGCCGCGCCTCGCGGCTCTTGCCCCACCAGAGCACGAGGCCGGTCTCGTTGGGGTGCGCCAGGTCCGCGTGGAACGGGCGCGCGCGCAGCGTGTAGCCGAGGCCCTCGCCCGCGGGCTTGCGGTGCGTCAGGTGAAAGATGCCGACCTCTCCCTCGCGGCCGGCGGCCTCGAGGCGGATCGCGGTGCCGGACTCGAGCGAGCCATCGGGCTCGATCGGCCCCTCGAACAGCTCCACGGCGACCTCCGAGCCGTCGAGCGCGCCGAGGTGCAGGCGCACCACGATCTCGATCGGCGCGCCGAGAGGCAGCGTCGCCGGGTCGGGCTCGATCGCGACGCTCTCGAAGCGGACCCCGGGCCAGGCCTCGGCGAGGCGCTGCTTCCACGCGACCAGGCTCTTGAGACGCGCGCGGTCGTTGTCCTTGAGCGCCCGCCGCCGGAACGCGCCCGGCGCGTAGCACTGCTCGAGGTACTCGGAGACCATGCGGTCCGAGGAGAACGTCTTCGCGACGCGCGACCCGGCGACGATCATGCGGTCTATCCAGCGGTTCGGCAGGCCCGCGACGTCGCGGTCGAAGAACATCGGCAGCACCCGCTGCTCGAGGGCGTCGAAGAGCGCCTGGGCGATCTCCTCGTCCGGGGCGTGGTCCTTCGCCTCGCCCACGACGAATCCGGCCTCGTCGTGCGGCGCCTCGTCCCACCACCCGTCGAGGACCGAGAGGTTGAGCGCGCCGTTCATCGCGGCCTTCATGCCCGAGGTGCCGGACGCCTCGCGCGGGCGCTCGGGCGTGTTGAGCCAGACGTCGCAGCCGGCGACGAGAGCGCGCGCGAGCGCCATGTCGTAGTCGGGCAGGAAGACGACGCGTCCCCGGAACTCGGGCCGCTCGGCCGCCTGCGCGACGGCGCGAAGGAACTCCTTGCCGTCCTCGTCGCGGGGATGGGCCTTGCCGGCGAACAGGATCTGGACCGGCCGCCCGAGCTGGTGCAGGAGGTACTCGAGCCGCTTGGGGTTGCGGAAGAGGAGCGTCGCGCGCTTGTAGGTCGCGAACCGGCGCGCGAATCCGATCGTCAGCGCCCGCGGATCCAGGATCCGGCTCGCCTCCTCGATCTCCTCCTCGCGGAGCCCGCGCTTGCGGCGCTCCTCCGCGATCTTCTCGCGGCACAGCGCGACGAGCCGGCCGCGGAGCGTCTCGTGCGTCTTCCAGAGCTCCGCGCGGTCGACGGCCTCGGGATGCTCCGCGACGCCGGTCGCGGCGATCTCGGGCGCCGTCCAGGTCGGCGGGTGCACGCCGTTGGTGATCGGCCGGATCGGGACCTCGGCGAGCGGGAGGTCCGGCGTGACGCCGCGCCACAGCCGGCGCGAGACCTGCGCGTGCAGCCGGGAGACCGCGTTCTGATGGGTCGAGAGGCGCATCGCGAGCACGGCCATCGAGAAAAGCTCGCGGCGCTGCTCGCCGACCTCGCGGCCCAGGTCGAAGAACTCGTCGAAGGTGATCCCCAGCTCGCCGACGTAGCTGCCGAAGTACTTCCACAGCATCTCCGGCGTGAAGACGTCGATGCCCGCCGGCACCGGCGTGTGCGTCGTGAAGACGTTGCCCGTCGCCGCGACCTCCCGCGCCTCGGCGAAGCTCAGGCCCTCATCCTGCACGAGGTTGCGGATCTTCTCGAGGGACACGAACGCCGCGTGGCCCTCGTTGATGTGTCGAATCGTCGAGCCCCAGCCGATCTTCTCGAGCGCGCGCGAGCCGCCGATGCCGAGCACGATCTCCTGCTGGAGCCGCAGCTCGTGCCCGCCTCCGTACAGCCGCTGGGTGACCTCTCGGTCCGTCGGGTCGTTCTCGGGCAGGTTCGAGTCGAGCAGGAAGAGCGGCACGCGCCCGACCCGCGCGAGCCGGATCAGGAGGTGAACCGTGCGGCCGGCCAGCGAGACCGAGACGGTCGGCGGCGAGCCGTCCGGAACCTCCGGCACGGCGAGCGGGAGGTCGTCCGCCTCGAGGACCGGATAGGCCTCGGTCTGCCGGCCCTCGCCGTCCAGGAGCTGGCGGAAGTAGCCCTCGTAATAGAAGAGTCCGACGCCGGCGAGCGGCAGGCCCATGTCGCTCGAGGACTTGAGCAGGTCCCCCGCGAGGACGCCGAGGCCGCCGGCGTAGATCGGCAGGACCTCGGTCAGGCCGAACTCGGCCGAGAAGTACGCTATCCGCTCCCCCTGCGCCACGAGCTCGCGCGCGGCGGGGTGGCGAGACTCCGCCAGGTCCTCCTCCGTCAGCCGGCGGACCATCGTGAGGAGCTCCTCCTGGTAGGTCGGGTCCTCGGCCGCACGCCACAGCCGCTCGGCGGGAACCTCGCGGAAGAGGCGGACGGGATTGCCGCGGACGCGCCTCCAGGCCTCGGGGTCCAGGAACTCGAAGAGCGCCCGCACCTCCGGCCGCCAGGTCCACCGGAGGTCATGGGACAAGGCGAAGAGGGGCAGGAGCTTCTCGGGTACTCCCGATACCCGAAGGGCCTTTTCGAGGACGGGCGTCAACTCGTTCTGTAGTGTAGCAGACGGTCCCATGACGCTAACCGCTGTGGAGAGAACGGCTAAGGCGGCTTCCCCGGGCCGGCGTCGAGCGGCTCCGCGCGCGCCGGCGCGTCGACCTTGACCGAGAGCTTCTCGCCGAGAGCGAGGAAGCGCTCGACCCATCGGGCCGCGTCGTCGAACCCCCCATCGGCCTCGCGCCGGCGGGCCGGGAGCAGCTGAACCAGGAGCCGGTAGTAGCCGTTCTGCACCTTCCAGAAGTCGACTTCGAAGGGCAAGGATCGCGCCAGGTCCACGGTCCGCTCGAGTCGGGCCAGGCGGTCGAGGTCGGTCGGCGAGCGGCGCAGGTCCTCGAAGAGGCGCTCCACGGCGAGCTCGACGGCCAGGCCGAGGCCGTCCTCGTGGAGCGCGATGCCGACGCCGCGGGCCTCCTCGAGGATGGCGGCGAGGCGCTCGGGGTCCGGCTCCGGATCATCGAGCTCTCGACGCAGCGCCGTGTTCAGGGCGAGCTCGGCGGCGACACGGAAGCCGCGCGGCTGCGCGATCCCCTGGCTCGAGAGGAAACGCATGAGCGGGACGTTCTCCTCGTAGAGCCCCTGGTAGACGTCGTCGGCGTCGCGGAGGACCGCTTGCAATATGTAGCCGAGGATGCGCTGGCGTTCGTCGCGAAAGACGAGCCGCAGCGAGTACACCCCGGAGGAGAACGAGCGATCGACGACCCGCAGGACCTCCGGCAGATCCGCGCGGCGGAACGGCTCCTCGAGCTCCTCTCGGATTCGCGCGAACGCCTCCGTGCCGGGGTCGCGCAGCGCGCCGCCGGATACGTTGTGGTCGCCGAGATGGAGAACGCCGTACGCCGCGCGCAGCGATTCCTCGGTGATCTCCGAGGTCACGCGCACGCGCCCGAGGGCGAGCCGCGCCTTGCCGCTCGTGAGGATGCGCGCCTCCTCGCGCTCGACGCGGTAGCAGTAGACGCGGTCCGCCTCGGCGTACTCGGTGAAGAGGGACGAGACGCCGTAGTGCGCGCCGACGCGCTCGAGCGAGACCGGCGCGTCGCGCAGGCACTCCTCGTAGATGCGGCGCCCGTCGCCCGTTTCGGCGACGTTGCTGGCCGCCTTCGCGAGCCGCTCGACGAGCTCCGGTTCGAGGTCGACGCCGAAGAGCTCCCGGGCGAGCTGGACGACGCGGCCGGCGTACTGCAGGATCTGGCGCGCCTCGATCCCGCCGACGTCGTCGAAGAACCAGCCGCAGCTCGTGTACATGAGCTGGGCGTGGCGCTGGAGTTCGAGCAGCTTCCAGACCGCGATGCGCTCCTCATCCGAGAGGTCGCGGGAAGCGTGGGCGCGGAGGAAGCGCCGGGCCGAGTCGGGCGTGCGGTCCAGGAGGACGCGCACGTAGTCGTCCCTCGCGGCCCAGGCGTCCTCGAGGAGCGTGCGCGCGCCGCCCTCGAAGAGGGGAATCGCCGCGTCGCGCAGGCCGTCGAGCGCGTCGCGCAGCGGCCCCCGCCACGCCTGGCTCCAGCCCGGATGCGCGCCGCTGTGGCAGCCGCAGTCGCTCCGCCAGCGCTCGATCCCGTGGGCGCAGCTCCACGACGTGCGCTCGACGATGCGGACCTCGTGCGTGGGCGGGTGGAGCTCCAGGAACTCCCCGTAGTTGGTGAGGCGCGCGAGCCCCTGCGACTCGAGCGTGTGCAGCGCGTAGGCGAGCGCCATGTCTCCATGGCGGTGGTGATGACCGAACGTCTCGCCGTCGGTCGCGACGTGGACGAGCTGCGGCCACGTCCGGGCCTCGGAGAACGCGCCGACGAGCCGCTCCGCGAAGAGCTCGCCCTTCGAGAGCAGGCGGTCGAACGCGACCGCGCGCGAGACGGGGCCGTCGTAGAAGAAGAGCGCGATCGAGCGGCCGGACGGCAGCGGACAGCGATAGGCCCGCGTCGGGTCGATCGTTCCGGCGGCCTCGTCCCACGCCTCCGCCCCGATCGCACGCGCCGCGCCGGCCTGGTGAGGGGACAGGATCGTGAACCGGAGGCCCTGCTCCGCGAGGACCTCCAGCGTCTCGGTGTCGACCGCGGTCTCCGGCAGCCACATCCCCTCGGGAGCGCGGCCGAACCGCGCGGCGAAGTCCGCGAGGCCCCACAGCACCTGGGTGCGCCGGTCGCGGGCGTTCGCCAGGGGCAGGATCATGTGGTTGTACGGCTGGGCGAGCGCCGAGCCGTGCCCGCCGAACCGCCGGCGGCTGTCGGCGTCCGCGGCGAGGATGTCGCGGTAGACGTCGGGCTCCTTCTCCTCGATCCAGGAGAGCAGAGTCGGGCCGAAGTTGAAGCTCATCGACGCGTAGTTGTTGACGATCGCGACGATGCGGTTCTTCTCGTCGAGGATGCGCGCGTTCGCGTTGGGCGCGTAGCACTCGGCGGCGATGCGCTCGTTCCAGTCGTGGTACGGGTAGGCCGACGGCTGGCTCTCGATCGCCTCGAGCCAGGGGTTCTCGCGGGGCGGCTGGTAGAAGTGCCCGTGGATGCAGACGTAGCGCGTCGACGATGGCGTCGGGGACGCTGGCGAAGGGGCTTCCAAGTCAGTCCTCGGCGAGCGCCGACTCCGTCTCCGCGAGGACGTCGTCCGCGACCTCCGCGTCGGCCTCGAGGATCTCCCCCTCCTCCTCCGGCGGCGGCGGCTTGAGGAAGACCGCTCCGAGCGGGGGCAGCGTCAGCGCGATGCTGTGCGGGCGGCCGTGGGCGGGAACCGCGAGGGCGACGGCCCGGCCGCGGTTGCCGACGCCCGAGCCGCCGTACTCGGCCGCGTCGCTGTTGGCGATCTCGGTCCAGTCGCCCGGCACGTCGACTCCGACGAGGTACCCGTAGCGCGGCACCGGGGTGAAGTTGAAGACCGCCACGACGGCGTCCTCGGGACGCCCCGAGGCCCCGCGGCGGATCAGCGAGACGACGCTGTGGTCGGCGTCGTTGCAGTCGATCCAGTCGAAGCCCCGCGGGTCGAAGTCGAGCGCGTGGAGCGCGGGCTCCTCGGCGAGCAGGCGATTCAAGTCCCGGACCCACATCTGGAGGCCGGCGTGGCGCGGCCGCTCGAGCAGGTCCCAGTCGAGGCTCGTGTCGTGGTTCCACTCCTTCCACTGCCCGATCTCGCCGCCCATGAAGAGCAGCTTCTTGCCCGGCTCGGCCCACATGTACGCGAGGAGCAGCCGCAGGCCGGCGAACTTCTGCCATTCGTCGCCCGGCATCTTCGAGAGCAGCGACTTCTTGAGGTGCACGACCTCGTCGTGCGACAGCGGCAGCACGAAGTTCTCCGAGTACTGGTACATCCGCCGGAACGTCAGGTTCGTGTGGTGGAACTTTCGGAAGACCGGGTCGAGCTCCATGTAGTCGAGCGTGTCGTGCATCCAGCCCAGGTCCCACTTCATGTGGAACCCGAGGCCGCCGACGTAGGTCGGCCGCGTGACGCCGGGCCACGTCGTGGATTCCTCGGCGATCGTCACGACGCCGGGATGGCGCTCCTCGACCTCCTCGTTGAAGCGGCGCAGCAGCGTGATCGCGCCGAGGTTCTCGGAGCCGCCGTACTTGTTGGGCACCCATTCCCCCGGCTTGCGGGAGAAATCGAGGTGGAGCATGGACGCGACGGCGTCGACGCGCAGGCCGTCGACGTGGTAGCGGTCGAGCCAGTAGAGGCCCGAGGACAGGAGGAAGCTGCGGACCTCGTGGCGGTCGTAATTGAAGACGCAGCTGCCCCAGTCCGGCTGGTATCCCTGTCTCCAGTCGGCGTGCTCGTAGAGGTGCGTCCCGTCGAAGTAGACGAGCCCGTGCTCGTCCGACGGGAAGTGCGACGGGACCCAGTCGAGGATGACCCCTATGCCCGCCTGGTGGAGCGCGTCGATCAGGTACATGAAGTCCTGCGGGGTGCCGAAGCGCGACGTGGGCGCGAAGAAGCCGGTGGTCTGGTAGCCCCACGACCCGGCGAACGGGTACTCGGCGATCGGCAGCAACTCGACGTGCGTGAAGTGCATCTGCCGCGCGTATTGCGCGAGCGCCCCCGCCGCCTCCCGGTACGTCAGCGGCCGGTTGTTCTCCTCGGGCACGCGCCTCCAGGAGCCGAGGTGGACCTCGTAGATCGACATCGGCGAGTCCGCGTTCTGCCGGAGGGCGCGCGACTCCATCCAGCCGCGGTCCCGCCAGCGATACTCGAGGTCCCACACGACCGACCCCGTCCGTGGCGGAACCTCCTGCCGGACCGCGAACGGATCGGCCTTGTCGACGCGGTAGCCGGCCAGCCGGCTCCGGACGTGGTACTTGTAGACCGCCCCGCGCGCCACGCCGGGAACGAACGCCTCCCACAGGCCGGAGTCTCCGATCCGGGCCAGGGGATGCCGGTCCTTGTCCCACCCGTTGAAGTCGCCCATGACCGAAATCGCCTCGGCGTTGGGCGCGAACACGGCGAACGAGGTGCCGGCCACCCCGTCCACGACGCGGGGATGCGAGCCCAGCCTCTCGTAGAGCCGCGTGTGGTTGCCCTGGTTGAACAGGAAGAGATCGTCCGGCGAGAGGAGCGACGCGTCGTGGCGCGTCGCGCCCGCGGAAACGGGCACGGGCTGGGGCGCGACCGGGTTGGGACGGTCCTTCGAGGCCAACGCATTCCTCCGCGTCGCCGCAGTTTACCGTGACCCCGAGAGCGGAGACGGTCCGCCGGCCGTCAACGGACGGACCGGCGATTCGGCGGATAATGCGCCCGCCATGGACGGCTCCGCCCTCATCGTCTGCGACGGATTCTTCGCGACCGCCAACGCCAAGACGGCCCACGGCCTCGTGCGCGGCACCGAACGCTACGAGATCGTCGGCGTGATCGACGCGCCGACGGCCGGACGCGACGCCGGCGAGGTCCTCGACGGCAGGCCGCGCGGCATCCCGGTGTTCGCGTCGATCGCGGAGGCGCTCGCGGCGCTGCGGCGGCGGCCGGACTTCTGCGTCGTGGGGGTCGCGACCTCGGGAGGCCGGGTCACGCCGGGGCTCCGCGCGCTGCTCGCCGAGGCGATCGACGCGGGACTCTCGATCGTGAACGGCCTCCACGAGCTCGCCTCGGAGGACCCCGGCCTCTCCCGCGCGGCGGCGGAGCGGGGCGTGACGATCACCGACGTCCGCAAGGCTCCCCCACGCGCGAGGCTGCACTTCTGGAGCGGCGCGATCCGAAGGGTCGGCGCCCCGCGTCTCGCCGTCCTCGGGACCGACTGCGCGGTCGGCAAGCGCACGACGGCCCGCTTCCTCCGGGACGCCTGCCGGGCCGCGGGGATCCGGAGCGAGCTGATCTTCACGGGACAGACGGGCTGGATGCAGGGAGCCCCGTACGGCTTCATCTTCGACTCGATCCCGAACGACTTCGTGTCCGGGGAGCTCGAGCACGCGATCGTGACGTGCTGGGAGCAGGCGCGCCCGGAGCTCATCCTGCTCGAGGGACAGTCCGCGCTGCGCAACCCGTCGGGCCCGTGCGGCTCGGAGTTCCTCCTCTCGGGCGGCGCCCGCGGGGTGATCCTCCAGCATGCGCCGGGGCGCGTCTACTTCGACGGCGAGGAGGAGCTCGGCCTGAGGATTCCCTCGGTCGAGAGCGAGATCGCGCTCATCGGGGCGCTCGGCTCGAGCGTCCTCGCCGTCACGCTCAACGGCGAGAACCTCTCGGCGGACGCGCTCCGCGCCGAGCAGGACCGGCTGTCGGCCCGGCTGGGTTTCCCGGTGATCCGGCCGCTCGAGGAGGGCGTCGGCGCGCTCGTGCCGGTCGTGCGCCGGTTTCTAGCCGAGGAGACGAGCGCGTTGAACGATCGGCGGGAGACGATGCCGTGAGGATCCTCGCCGCCTCGGCCGCGCTCGAGGAGTTCCCGCTGACGCGCCCGTACGCGATCGCGCAGCAGGAGCCGACGACGCGGGTCGAGAACGTCATCGTCCGCATGGAGGCCCTCTCCGGCCCGATCGGGTGGGGAGCCGCCTCGCCCGCGGAAAACGTCACCGGCGAGACCGTCGACGCGTGCCGCGAGGCTCTCTCCGCGGATCGGCTCGCGTGGCTCGCGGGCCGCGACGTCCGGACCCTGCCGGCCCTGTGCCGCGAGCTGCGCGAGCGGATGCCCAAGACCCCGGCCGCGCGCGCCGCCGTCGACATGGCGCTCCACGACCTCCTCGCGCAGCATCTCGGGGTCCCTCTGGTCGAGATGCTGGGCCGCGCGCACGACGCGCTCCCGACCTCCATCACCATCGGCATCAAGCCGCTCGACGAGACGCTCGCCGAGGCGGACGAGTACCTCGGACGCGGCTTCCGGGTGCTCAAGGTCAAGACGGGCGACGCGCTCGAGGAGGACGTCGAGCGGCTCGCGAGGCTTCGCGAGCGCTGCGGGCCGCGCGTCACGATCCGCGCCGACGCCAACCAGGGCTACACGGCGGCGGAGACCGCGCGCTTCTTCGCGGAGACCTCGCGGCTGGCGATCGAGTTCGTCGAGCAGCCGGTGCCGCGCGCCCGATTCGGGGAGCTCGCGGGCGCGCTGGCCCCGGAGGATCGCCGCCGAGTCGCGGCCGACGAGAGCCTCCACGACGAGGCGGACGCGCTGCGCCTCGCCTCGCCCGAGCCGGCGTGCGGCATCTTCAACATCAAGCTGATGAAGTGCGGCGGGATCGCCCCGGCGATGCGCATCGCGGCCGTGGCCGAGACGGCGGGCGTCGCGCTGATGTGGGGCTGCATGGACGAGAGCCGGATCGGGATCGCGGCCGGCCTCCACGCGGCCCTCTCCTCTCCCGCGACGCGCTACCTGGACCTCGACGGAAGCCTCGACCTCGCACGGGACGTCGCGGAGGGAGGATTCGTGATCGCCGATGGGGTCATGAGAACCACTGAGGCGCCGGGGCTGGGGGTGGTTGTTAGTTTTTAGTTGTTAGTCGTTAGTCGTTAGTCGTTAGTCGAACCCTCTGCAACGAACAACTAATGACTAATGACTAATGACTAATGACTAATGACTAATGACTAGTCCGGCACCCACACCAGCATCACCCTCCTCACCGTGACATCGCTCTTCTTCGGCCGCAGGGTGAGGGTCTCGAGCTTCTCGCTCGCGGGATCGGTCGCCTCCTGAGCGGCCGACAGCTCCTCCTGGAGCTGCGCGTCGAGGTCGCGGACCTGCTGCTGCACCGCCTCGACCGTCTCGTTCGCGCGGCCGACGTCGCCCGCCTGCTTGGCGGTGCGCCCCGCCGATCGCGCGGCGGTCGTCGCGCGCCCGATCGTCGACGACGAGATCGCTTTCCGTCCGAACAGCGCCCCCAGCACCGTCGCCCCCACCGAGATCGCGGTCTGGATGCCGGCCGCCGTGACGTCCTGCTTCTCGCGGGCCACCGCCTGCTCGGCGCGGCGCAGCCGCTCCTGCAGGGCCGCCTGGCGCGCCGCGTACTTCTGGCGCAGACCGTCGAGCGCCGCGTCGCGGGCCTCGCGCGATCCCTGCCGCAGGCGTGCGCGGAAGTCGGCCTCGGTCTCGCCGGGCCGCGACGTCTCACGCGTGGACGGCGAACGGAGGATCGCGAGCGCCTGCTCCCGATAGAGCCACGTCGCGAAATCCTTCCGCCAGCCGTCCGCGCTCTTCGGGCCGGCGGCCGGACCGGGATCCGCGAACCGCGCGCCCTTCGCGGGCTCGCTCTCGAGGTCCTCGGCGGCGAAGTCGGGCTCCTCGGCGGCGGCCCAGTCGACGGGGTCGGCGACGGCCGCGAGGCGGTCGACCCTCTGGGTAGCCGCGATCCCCGTCTTCGCGTCGGAAAAGTGCACCTCGGCCTGCCCGAGCACCGCGGCGCGGTAGAGCGGACCCTCCGAGCCGGCTCCTCCGCGGAAGGGAACGAACGCCTGCGGCAGACCCGGCGGCAGCATCGGCCGAGGGCCGGTGGGGCCGTCGGACGCGCGGACTCCCGAGGCCGCCCGGGTCGCGGCCGGGAGAGCTTGCGAGTCCGGGCCCCGCCGCGGGTCCATCAGCGTCTTGATCTGCGGGCGCGTCAGCGGACCGCGCAGGTAGGACATCGCCCAGCGCGACTCGAAGGTCACGGGCGCATCCTCGTGCACGTCGTTCAGGAGGAAGACGCGGCTGCCGAGGCCCGCCAGCGTCTGCTCCATCGCGCGCCGCTCGAACGGCTTCGAGGCGCCGGCCGCCACCCCCTCGAGCCCCTCGAGCACGCGCGCCTTGTCCCGCTCGGTCTGCAGTCGGCCCAGGAACCAGGTGCCGGTGTTGGACAGCCCCTTGTAGTCGAGGTCCACCGGGTTCTGCGTCGCGAGGACGACGCCGAGCCCGAACGCGCGGCCCTGCTTCAGGAGCGTCAGGAGCGGCGCCTTCGCGGGCGGCGCGGCGACCGGCGGGAAGTACCCGGCGATCTCGTCCATGTAGAGGATCGCGCGGAGGCTCGTGGTGCCCGACTGCGCCCGCATCCAGGCCAGCACCTGGTTGAGCAGCAGGGTCACGAAGAACATGCGCTCGGCATCGGAGAGGTGCGCGATCGAGAGGATCGCGATGCGCGGCTTGCCGGCCGGCGTCCGCAGCAGCGCGCCGGCGTCGAGCGCGTCGCCCTGCAGCCAGGCGGCGAAGCCCGGCGCCGCGAGGAGGTTGTTGAGCCGCATCGCGAGCGCGAACCGGTCCTTCGCCGGGAAGAACGACTCGAGGTCGACCACGCCGATGCGCGAGACCCCGGGGTTCTGGATTCGGGCGATCAACGCGGCGAGGTCGAGGTCCTCCCCCTTCGACCAGGCGCCGGCGAGGATCGTGGAGACGAGGATGTGCTCGCGGCTCTGCAGCGGATCCGCGTCGACCCCGAGGAGCGTCAGGAGCGAGGTCGCGGTCGACGCGACGCGCTCGCCGAGGAGCTCCTCGTCGCCGCGGACCGTCTCGGGGGGCGCGGCGAAGGAGCGCAGGATCGAGACCGGCAGGCCGGCGGTCGAGCCGGGCGTGTAGATGGCGAAGTCGGCCGCGTCCCGGAGGCGGCGGATGCGGTCGCCGTCCTCGCCCCACTCGGCGAGGCCCCTCCTCCAGGTCTCCGCCTGCTGCTTCGCGTAGTCGTCCGGCGAGAGGCCCTTGCGCGCGGCGTCCTCCTCGTTGATCCACGGCCGGAAGTCGGCGGCCGCGAGGCTCGGGAAGGTCAGCAGGAGGTTGCCGAGGTCGCCCTTCGGGTCGATCAGGATCGCCGGCACGCCGTCGATCGCGGCCTCCTCGATGAGCGCGAGGCACAGGCCGGTCTTTCCGCTGCCCGTCATCCCGACGCACACCGCGTGGGTCACGAGGTCGCGCGAGTCGTAGAGGACGAGATCGTCCGTGCGCCTGCGGGCGGAGAGGTCGTAGCGCTTGCCGAGATAGAAGACCCCGAGCTTCTCGAAGTCCATCCCGGGAAGCTATCAGGTCTTCGCGCCGACTACGCCGAGGCCCGGATCTTCAACGCTCCCTGCTCGACCCAGTGCGCGAGCACGCGGCGGATGCGGTAGGAGTCGGACGCGACCGCCTTCTCGATCTGCTCGGGCGTGCCGCCCTGCGACGCTCTCTCCCAGAGAGACTGCAGGAACGTTCCGTCCTTCTCGTTGGGATGCGCCGACGGCTTGGTCGACGTGGGGTCGAGCTGGACCGTGTCGGGGACGAGCGCCGCCATCTCCTGGAACTCGTCGTAGCGCCGCATCGCCTCGAGCGTCAGGGGAAGGATCTCCCTCGGCGTGATGCCGGGCTTCGCGGCCACCGTGCCCTTCACGAACGCGAACTGGCCCGGTATCGGCTTCTCGAGGAGCTGGTAGAACGCGTCTTCGGCCTTCAGGTGAGCGCGCGAGCATTCCTGAAGCTTCCCCTCGCGCAGCGTCAGCATGCCGAAGATCTCGCCGCCCTTGGCGCCGCGCAGCGTGAGCACGCCGCTCGCCGCGGAATCCGACAGACTCTGGAGCAGCGACGGAAGGCCGAACACCTCGAGGTCCCCCTGCAGGCTGGCGGCCGACTCCGGCGCGGCCGCGTCCGGCGAAGACGACGACGCCGCCGGCGGGGGCGCCTTGTCGAAGCCCGACAGCACCCGCGTCGCGGTCTTCCCCGCGTCCTGCCCCGCGAACCGCGACGCGATGTCTTCCAGCGCCTTGCGCACGGGCGGCAGCGGCGTCCCGCCCAGCGCCTCCACGGCGTGCACCAGGTTCTGGTCGTTCTGACGCAGCGTCATGCCGAGCAGCCGGAACGGGAGGTTCGCCTTGACGATGGCGAGCAGCATCTCGACGGTGCCGACGTCGTCCGAGAGGTTCTGCGTCCCGAGATCCGCCAGGCGCGACATGGTGTCGCCGAGGTACGTCTGGCGCCGGCTCGCGTGATCGAGGAGCGCGCGCCGCACCTTCTGCGACGGCATCCGCGCCATCGTGGCGGCGACCCGATCGAGGAGGATCCGCATGTCCTTGGCCTCGTAGGGGGCCTCCTCGGGCTTCGACAGCATCTCCTCGATGTCCCCGAGCAGCTGGATGAGACCCGTCTCGGTCTTCTCGTCCTTGAGCTGTCCCAGCGCCGCGATCGCCTCCTTGACGACCAGAAGCGGCAGCCCCATCTGCGCGTGCTGCAGAAGCACGTCGGCCTCGGCCTCGACGGGGGGCGAGCTCGCGTCGCGCGGGATCCGCCGAAGGAGGTAGAGGAGGTTGCGGCGGAAGAACCACTCCTCCTCGCCGACGTTGGGCCCCGGCGAGTTCGTCAGGTGCTCGTAGGACGCCGTTCGGGTCGGGAGGCCGTGCACCTCCGCGAGCAGCAGGATGAGCCGCCGCCGCTCCCGCTTCTGTTCACGCTTGAGCTCCTCGAGCAGACCCTCCGGCGTCAGCGTCGCGAAGAAGCGCAGGACGGTGCGCAGGAGCGCGTGCTGCTCCGGCAGCTCGGCGACTTTCTTGAGTTGATCCGGATCGAGCGCATCGCCCATCTTTCGGCGCACGATCTCCGCGCTGCCGCGGTCGACCTTCTTCTCGGTGATCAGCTTGTCGGCGAGCTCGAACATCGCGACGGCCTGCGGGAGGGACCCCTCGTTGAACCGCTCGATACCGGCCTTCACCATCTCCTGGAAGCGCTTCGCCGCCTCGACCGGATCGTCGGCGTCGCTGACGATGCGCCGCATCGCGCCGAGCGCGCCCGTCTCCATTCCCGCGAGCGGACTGACCGCGCCTCCGGCCCCGGGCAGGACCCAGCCCGGCAGGCTCTGCGCGAGAGCCCGGAACAGATTGTCCGTGCCGGCGTCGAGACCCATCTCCCTGAACCGCGCGAGGTAGTGCGACAGCTCCTCCTTCGAATGCGCGCTGCGCGCGGCGAACGCGAGGGCCTCGGCCTGGACTCCGACGACCGCGGGCATGCGTACGGGGACGACGGAAACGGGCGCACCGCCCTCGGGAGCGGGTCCCGGCGCACCGGCGACCGCGGTCGCCGCGGCTCCGCCCGCGGGATCGGCCGTTCCACCCGCGAGAGCCGCTCCGATCGCGCCCTGCGCCTCGAGACGCTCGAGGAGGACCGAGAACCTGCGAAGCGCGTCCGCGGACGCCGCCGCGGCGACCGCCTCGACTCCGCGCGGCACCGCCGGACCGGCGGAGGCGGCCGAGGCGGACGCACCGGCCCGAGTTTCGGTCCCGGCCTGGCGATGGATGTTCTGGGCCTGGGAGATCCCCGATGCCCCGACGGTCTCGCCGAGGCGCGCGAGGTTCTCGAGGAGCATCGCCTTGTCCTCGTCGGGACAGAGGGCGAGGACCACCTGCTTGAGCTGGCCGAGGTAGGCCTCGAGCGGCTCCCGGGCCACGAGCCGGAACTCCCCCATCATGTGGATCTTCTTGAGCGCGTGGAACAAATAGTCGGAGAGCGGGACGCTGCTCGCGGCCGCGCCGCGGTACTGCGCCGCCGTCCAGGCGCGGATCGTGGGGATGAGCGCCTGGGGCGGGTACTTCATCAAGAGCTGCACCGAGTCCGCCACCACGAGGGGCGGAACAGAGTCGGACAGGTATTGCTGGAGCTCGAGAAGCGCCTCTTGGAGCTCCGGATTCGGCGGTTGCGCCGTCATGCCCTTCCCGATTTGACTTGCGTCTAAGCCTCTAGGGTAACCCAAGCGGGCTGTGGGGCCTAGCGCCGCGCGGTCCGAGGGGCTTACCGGCCGTCGGTTTCCGGTATCCGCGGCCCGGTCACGGAGGGGTCGAGCGGGGCGGTCCGGGCGAGCTTGACGGAGAGCGCCTGCCAGCGGGGCTCGTCGCGGAGGGGATCCAGATTGGGGATGTGGAGCCGGTACCACATCAAGGCATTGCGTTGGTCATAGGCCTTCTCGAGCGCCCCGAGCGCCAGCTCTCTCTCCCCGAGCGCGCTGTGCAGCAGCGCGAGATCGAACGGCGGCACGTACTCCCGGCGCGCGCGGTCGAGCAGCTCGTCGAGGAGAGCGCGAGCCTCTCGCGTGCGGCCGACCGCGACGAGCGCGCCGCCGAGAAGCGCGATCTCATAGCAGTGCTCCCGCTGCGTGACGGCGACGGCTCGCTCGAGCGTCGCGACCGCCTCCTCGAGGTGACCGGCATGCTGGAGGGACATGCCCAATGACCAGAGCGGGAACGCCGCCTCGGGATCGAAGGACACGGCCTTGCGAAACTCCGGGATCGAATCCTCGTAGCGGCGCGATCCCAAATAGGCCCAGGCGAGACACGCCTGGGCATTGGCCGAGTGCGGCTCCAGCGCGAGGCCCTTGCGCGCGACTTCCAGGGCCTCCTCGAATCGGCCGCTGACGCACAGGCAGAGCCCCATCCAGAAGTAGGCATCGGCGAGCTTCGGGTTGCGCTCGATCGCGAGCCGCAGCTCCCGCTCCTCTCGCGCGGTGTCCCAGCCGTAATAGTGCTCGATGACGCCGAGGGCGACGTGCACTTCGGCGCTGTCGGGCGCCAGCTCCTGCGCCCGCTCCGCCGCCGCGCGCGCCCGCGCATACGCCTCCCACGCCGGGATGCCTCCGTAGAATCCCAGGATGCTGTAGGAGTCGGCGAGCGCCGTGTACGCGTCGGCGTACCCGGGATCCTTCTCGGCGGCCGCCTCGAACTGCTGGATCGCCGACCGCATGCGGCGCTGCTTCCAGAAGTGGCGCCCCTTCAGATAGAGGTCGTACGCCTCGACGTCGCGCGTCGGACGCTCGGGCAGCGCGGCCGCCCTTCCTCCCGTCAGGCGCGGCTCGAGCGTCTCGGCGATCGAGCGCGCGATCTCGTCCTGAACTGCGAACACGTCCTCGAGCTCGCGGTCGAAGCGCTCGGACCACAGGTGGTACCCCGTCGCGACGTCGACCAGCTGGGCGTGAATGCGGAGGCGTCGGCCCGCCTGCCGCACGCTGCCCTCGAGAACCGTTCGCACTCCGAGCTCCCGGCCGATCTGCCGGACGTCGGTGTCCTTGCCCTTGAACGCGAAGCAGGACGTCCGCGCCGCGACGCGCAGCGCGGGGATGTGGCTCAAGACGCTGATGATCTCCTCGGTGACCCCGTCGCTGAAGTACTCGGCGTCGGGGTCCGGGCTCATGTTGCGGAACGGCAGCACGGCGACCGACGCCTCCGCGGCTCCCTCCACCGGTCCGCTCCCGCCGATTCGGGGACCCGACGTCCCCCGCGACGCCGAGTCCTCCCGTTCGGAGCGGCCGCCCGAACGGTCCAGCACGCGCAGGGCGAACGCGAGATCGCGCGCCGACTGGAAGCGGGCGCTCGCGTGCTTCTCGAGGCAGTGCGCGACGATCTCCTCGAGCTCGGGCGAGATCGTGCGCACCGAGTCCGACAGCGGCGGCGCGTCCTCGCGCAGCAGGGCGACCATCGTCTCGGCCACGGTGCCGCGGCGAAACGGGTTCCGCCCGCCGATCATCTCGTGGAGGATCACGCCGGTCGAGAAGATGTCGGAGGCCGGGCTGGCGTCCTCGCCCCGCAGCTGTTCGGGCGACATGTAGCCGACCGTGCCGAGGATGACTCCCGCCTGCGTCCCGAGCGTCTCGAGCGCGGTGATCTCCGGGCCGGCCTGCGAGGGACCGAAGCTCTTGGCGAGCCCGAAGTCGAGGATCTTGACGTGGCCCTCGTTGCTGACGATGACGTTCTCGGGCTTCAGGTCGCGGTGGACGATGCCCTTCTCGTGCGCCGCCGCGAGGCCCTGCGCGATTTGGAGCGCGATTCCGACGGCCCGCGGGACCGGGAGCGCGCCGCCGACGATGCGGTCCCGCAGCGTCTCGCCCTCCAGGAGCTCCATGACCGCGTAGGTGACCCCGTTCTCGCGGCCGTAGTCGTGCAGCGCGAGGATGTTCGGATGGGACAGCGAGGCGACGGCGCGCGCCTCGCGCTCGAAGCGGGCGAGCGCCTGCGGATCGCTCGCCACGCGCTCCGGCAGGACCTTGACGGCCACCTCGCGCCCGAGCCGCGTGTCGCGCGCGCGGTAGACCTCTCCCATGCCCCCCGCCCCGAGGCGTGAGATCAGCTCGTAGGGTCCGAGCCGCGCGCCGGCCGCGATCGTCATCTTGCGGGGATCATACGTTGGGGCCCCCATTCAAGGGACTTCCTCACGGATTCGTCATCCGCGAGCCGGCTCTCGGCCTCGCTGCGCCGGCATCGGTCCGGCCGCCGCGCGCGTTTTCCGCACGCGGGCACATAGTCCCATCGGGAGGCTCTCATGGAGATCTTGGCGTCTCCCCTTCGG
>Ga0070667_100000389_pt1 | contig 47514 bp, 37 predicted proteins | sample KBSS33metaG_FD_64659 | JGI IMG/M metagenome (GOLD analysis project Ga0070667, IMG submission 64659) | Switchgrass rhizosphere microbial communities from Kellogg Biological Station, Michigan, USA - KBS S3-3 metaG | ecosystem: Host-associated > Plants > Roots > Rhizosphere > Soil ...
CCAGCGCGCCAGGTCGCCGGTCCGGTACATCCGGCCACCGAAATCATCCTGCCCGCCATGCGGATTGGCGACGAACCGTTCTGCACTCAGGGTGGGACGGCCCACGTAGCCGAGCGCCACCGCGGGGCCCGCCAGGTACAACTCGCCTGTCACGCCTGGTGGAACGGGTTTCAGCTGCGCGTCCAGCACCAGGGTCCGGGTGCCCGCGATGGGCGTCCCGATGTTCACCGGCCGTCCCGGGACCAACGGGGTTCCGGTGGCCCAGATCGTGGACTCGCTGGGTCCGTACGCGTTGAACATGCTGCGGCCCGGTGCCCACGCCTGCACCAGTTCATCGGGGCAGGCCTCGCCGCCGGTGATCAGCGTGGTGAGTCCGTCGAGCCGCGTCCGATCGAGTGACGCCACCACAGTCGGGGTCAGCAACGTCGCGCTGACGCCGTGCTGTTGCATCAGGTCGACGAGCGCCTCGCCGGCGTATACGTCCCGCGGTGCCACCACCAGCGCGGCCGCCGCGCCGGTCGCCATCAGTATCTCGAACAGCGATGCGTCGAAGGTCGGTGCGGCAACCATCAGGACACGAGCGTCGGCAGTCAGGCCGTATGAGTCACGTTGTGCCGCAGCGGCACCCAGCAGACCGGCATGAGTGACCGCCACGCCCTTGGGCTCACCCGTCGAGCCCGAAGTGAAGATCACGTAGGCGGTGTTGTCCACCGTCAACGGCGCCGAGCGCTCGGCGTCGGTGATCGGTTCGGCGCGGTAGCCGGACATGTCGACGTCCGCCCGGAATACCGGACGCGTTCCCGCGCCACCGATCTGGTCGGCGTCGCGGGTGAGGACGCAGGTCGCGGCGACCGAATCCAGCACCGTGGCAATACGTTCGACGGGATGGGTGCGGTCGACCGGCACGTACACACCGCCGGCCTTGAGCACCGCCCACCACGCCACCACCAGTTCGGCGCACCGGTCCATCGCGACGCCCACGGCCCGTTCTGGGCCGACGCCGCCCGCGATCAGCAGGCGCGCCAATCGATTCGAGGCTTGGTCGAGCTCCCGGTACGACATCACGCGGGTGCCGTCGATGACGGCGACGGCATCCGGATCGACCGTGACCGCGGCGGCCAGCAGCTCGGGTCCCAGCCCGGTCTGCGCCGTCACTCCGGCACCCGACCACCGTCTCAGCTCGTCCTGCTCGGCCGCGTCAAGCAGATTGATGGACAACAGCTTCCGCGCCGGGTCCGCGGCCATCGCGACCAACAGTCGGCGGAATCTGCCGATCAGCGACTCGATACCGACTTCGGTGAACACTTCGGTGTCGTATTCGATGTGCAGCCCGAGTTCATCGCCCGGGAACGCCTCGACGGTCAGCGGGTAGTGATTGAACTCCCGGTTCGCGAACTCAGCGATGGCCAAGTCATCGACCCCGACGGACATACCTGCCTCGACCGGATAGTTCTCGTACACGAACAGCGTGTCGAACAGTTGGTCATGCCCGGCGACGCGGTGAATCTCACCCAGTGCGAGGTGCTGATGATCGAGCGTGTCGTTGTGCGCGGTCTGCAGCTGGTCCAGCAGACCGGCGACCGTGGTGCCCGCGGTCAGATTGGCGCGGACCGGCACGGTGTTGATCAGCAGGCCCACCATCGATTCGGTCTCGCCCACATCGAGCTGGCCGAGCCGGGACCGCGCGGTGCCGAATGCCACATCATGTCTGCCCGTCAAGGACGTCAACAGCACGGCCCACGCACCTTGCAGCACGGTGCTGACGGTGGTCTGGCATGACCGGGCCAGCTCCCCGAGGGCGCGCGTGGTCTCTGCCGAAACCTCGAACGAGGCAAAGCCCCGGTGCCCCCGCCCCAGTCGGTCCTGCAACCGGTCCTGCGGACCCACGAGCGTCGGCGTCTCGAAGTCCGCCAGCACCGCTCCCCACGCCGCCCGCGCGGCGTCGAGGTCGCGATCGGCCAGCCAGGTGATGAACTTCCGGTACGACGCCGCAGGAGGCAGCCGGTGTCCGGCATAGCCGGCGAAGATCTCGCGCAACAGGATCGGCAGCGACCAGCCGTCGAGCACGATGTGGTGGTTGGTCAGCACGAAACGGTGCCGGTCTGCGGCGATACGGATCAGCAAGGCCCGGAACGGCGGCTCACCCGCGAGGTCGCCGACGGCGATACGTTCGGCGGCGCACAGCCGCTGAATCTCGTCTTCCTCGAGGGCGCCGGTCGCGCCGAAATCGATGAATCGCCAGGCGATTTCCGGTTCGGCCAGGATCACCTGCACCGGCTCGTCGAACTGCTGACAGAACGTGGCCGCCAGGTGTGGATGCCGGTTGACGCTGCGTTGCACCGCTTCGCGGAGTCGCTGCGGATCGAGTGCACCGGTCAGGGTGAAATCCAGCTGCACCGAGTACATCTCGGCCGCGACGTCGGCCCGCTCGTGCGCCGTGCTGCTGTGGAACAACAGGCCCTGCTGCAATGGCGTCAGCGGCAGGATGTCGGCGATCCGGTACTGCTGCTGCAGCTGGTCGATCTGCTGCTGCCCCAGGTGCGCCGGCGCGATGTCCGATGGCGTCAGGCCGCCGCCGCCGGCCCGTACGTGGGCACAGATGCCGGCGAGCGCCTCGAACCACAACCGGCTCAACCGGTTCAGCTGGGCGTCGTCGAGAACAGACCTCGCCCACGTCCAGTCGGCCTGCAACTGCGGTCCGGCATCGGTGTCGACGGTGCCGGCGTCGAGTTCGACGGTGTGGAACAACGGCAGCGGTGCCGCGGCGCCGGCCAGCGACAGCTCGTCGCGTCCCAGCCGCCAGAGCTCTTCGACGCCGGCGATGTGCGGAAAGCCCAGGCGGCCAAGGTAGTTGAACGCTATGCTCGGCTCGGCGCCACCCAGATCGATGTCGTCGTTCAGGTACCGCAGCAGCCCGTAGGTCAGCCCCGCCGGCTGCGCGCGCAGCTGCTCCTTGGCTGCCTTGACGACGGCGCCCAGCGCCTCATCGCCCGCGGCGATCTGCGCCCAGGACAGCTCGCCCAGCGCCAGCGCCAGCGCCACCGGGTATTTGGCGGTGAACCAGCCGACAGTCCGCGACAGGTCGACGTCACCGGCCAGATCAGCCGCGATGTCTTCGTCACGCCCATGGCTTTCGACGTCGATGCCGACCGGGGCTTGCCCGCTGCCCAGAAACTCAGCGACTGCGAGGGCGAAGCCGATCAGCAGGATGTCTTGCACCCCAGCGTGAAACGCCGCCGGAACTTCGCCGAGGAGCGCCCGGGTGTGGTCGGCGTCCAGCGTGACCGACAACCGGCCCGCGGTCGCATAGGTGTCCGCATCCGGGTCCGCAGCGGGCAGCGCCGCGGGTACCGACGCCACGCGTTGCCAGGCCGCCGCGTGCGCCCGCACGTCCGGATGCTGCGCATGCTCGGTGAGCAGCGCGGCCCACCGCTGGAACGACGTGCCGGTTGTGGTCAATTCCACAGGCTGGCCGGCGCAATGCTGCGCCCAGGCGATGTTGAGGTCTTCCAACAGGATTCGCCACGACACCCCGTCGACCACCAGGTGGTGAACGATCAGGACCAGCTGGTGACCGGTGTCGAACCACAGGCCGCTGACCATCACCCCGGCAGTCGGGTTCAGCCGTCCCCGCGCCGCGGCGACCGCGGCTTCTGACAGCTCGTCGACACTGACGACGCACGCCCGGGCATCGACCGAACCGGCCTCGGGTACCTCCAACGCCCCGCCGGCACGCAACCGCAACATCGCGTGCCGATCCATCAAGGCCTGCAACAACATCACCGCGTCGGCCTCGGTGGCGCCCTGCGGTGCCTGCAACACCAGGGTCTGGTTGAACTCGCTGACGGCGGCGTCCGCACCGCCCAGCGTCGAGAACCACCGCATGATCGGGGTGGCCCGCACCGGCCCGATGCCCTCGTCGACAACGGCATCGGCGTCGTCGGTCACGGTCACCGTCTGTGCCAGGCGCGCCACCGTCTGCTCGACAAACACGTCGCGCGGACGGCAGGCCAGGCCGGCGGCGCGAGCGCGTGCCGCCACCTGCATCGCGAGAATACTGTCGCCGCCCAGCTCGAAGAACGAGTCGTCGACGCTGACGGCGGCCGGTTCCAGGCCGAGGATTTCGGCATAGATGGCCGTCAGGATCTCCTCGACCGGGCTGTCCGGGGCGCGGTAGTCGTCGCCGGTGTACTCCGGGGCCGGCAGGCTGCGGGTATCGAGCTTGCCGCTGGTGGTCAGCGGCAGTTCGGGCAGCGCCACCACCGCGGCCGGAACCAGGTACGCGGGCAGGCGATCCGTGAGGGCGGTCCGCACCTCGACCGGATCGACGGCGCCGGTGACGTAGCCGACGAGGCGCTTGTCGCCGGGGCGATCCTCTCGGACGATCACGGCGGCCTGCACGACACCGTCGAGCGCGGCCAAAGCTGTTTGCACTTCGCCCAATTCGATGCGGTAGCCGCGGATCTTCACCTGGGCGTCAGCGCGGCCGACGTACCGGAGCTGCCCGTCGGCACCCCAGTACACCAGGTCTCCGGTGCGGTACATCCGTTCGCCCGGCACGCCGAACGGGCATGGCACAAAACGTGATCCGGTCAGCGCGGTCCGGTGCAGATAGCCAAGACCCACGCCGGCACCGGCCACATAGAGTTCACCGACGACGCCGGGCTGCACCGGCTGCATCCAGCCGTCCAACACGAACAATGCCGCGCCGCTCGGTGGCGCGCCGATCGGCGCCGCGCCGCCGCCGGCCGTCAGCGGCGCACTGATCGCCGCATAGATCGTGGTCTCGGTGGGGCCGTAGCCGTTGACCATCACCCGGTCCGGCGCCCAGTCGTCGACGACTTCGGCGGGGCACGCCTCGCCGCCCATCACCAGCGCGCATGATTCCAGGCCTGCCATGTCCAACATTCCGATGGCGGAAGGCGTTTGGGTGAGAACGGTGACTTTTTCGGCAATCAGGAAGTCATGGAACTCGGCCGGATCGGCGGACACCGACTCGGGCACCACCACCAGTCGGCCGCCGCGCAGCAGCGCGGAGAAGATCTCCCACACCGAGAAATCGAAGGCGTACGAATGCCAATGCGACCAGGCCTGCTCGGCCGGCAAGCCGGCATCCTGCGAAGCGATCAGCTGCGTCAGGTTCTGATGCGCGATCGCGACGCCTTTGGGCGTTCCGGTGGTCCCCGAGGTGTAGATGACGTAGGCGACGTCATCGGGTTCCGGCCCGGCCGTGGCCGGCCAGTCGCCGGGCCCGTCGAACGGCTCCCGCACGTCGATGACGACGCCGTCGAAACCGGCGAACCGGTCGGTCAGCGCCGCGGTGGTGACGGCCGCGAACGGCGCGGAATCGCCGAGCATGAAAGCGATTCGGGAGGCCGGCAATGCCGGGTCGATCGGCAGATACGCCGCGCCCGTCTTGAGCACGCCGAGGATCGTCACGATGGCCTCGGCGGAGCGCGGCAGCATCACCGCCACCCGTCGCCCCGGACCCGCGCCGCGGTCGGCGAGTAATTGAGCCATGCGGTTCGACGCGCGGTCCAGCTCGCGGTAGGTCAGCGGTCGGCCGTCACCGCTGAGCGCCACCGCCTCCGGCACGCGAGCCACCTGCTCGGCGAACAGCGCCGGAATCGACACCGGCAGGGTCGTTTCGGCGCCGAGCGTCGCCCAGTTTCCGAGTTCGGCCAGCCGGTCCTGAGCGGGTGTGCCCAGCACGGGCAACGACGACAGGCGCTGCGCCGGATCGGCCGTCATCGCGGTCAGCACGCGGTCCAGCTGGTCCGCCAGTTCCACGACGTCGAGCTGCCGGGTACCGAACGTCGTGACCGACAGCTCGTCTCCGGTACCCGAGAAGGCGAGTCCAGAGCCCCGGCCGAGACCGGAGATCAGCTGCGCTGCCGCGGTGGCTTCGCCGAGCGGCACGGTGAACCCCGCCGGGAGGAAGTCCACCACGATCCGGTCGGCCCCGGGCCCGTGGATCTTGCGCTCCAGGGCCTGCACGGGAAATCGCTGATGTCGCACAGCTTCTCGGGTGCGGGTGTGCACGTGTGCGCAGAAGTCGGCGACCGTGGCATCGGGGGAAACCTGCAGCACCAACGGCACCACCCCGGCGACCATGCCGGGCAACGTCTTCGACACCTGCAGTACGCGCCGCGTCACCGGCAGGTCGAGCACCACCTCGCGGCCCTCCGCCGCCCGGCCACGCAGGACCAGCGCGCACGCGGCGATGAGAACCGTCGACCGGCGTACGTCCCAGGCCTCACACAGCCGTTCGACGCGCGCCAGCAGTGCGGGGTCGAGTTGAATCGGCTCCGACGAGCCGTCGTCTCCGGCCGCGGCGTCAGCAGCGGTCAGCTCACGCGTCGTCGCCGCCGGCAGGTTTGCCGTCCAGTAGGCCTCGTCCTCGGCGTAGGCCGCGGAGGCTTCGTACGCTTCTTCGCAGTCCAGCAGGTCCTGTAGCGAACTGAAATAGGACGGCTGAATCGCCACGCCCGCAATGGATTCCGAGTAGACCGACGCGATGCGTTGCAGAACCAGCGCGAGTCCGATGCCGTCGGCCACGATGTGGTGGCAGCAGGCGAAGAAGTAGGACTTGTCGGCGCCGGCCCGGAAGTAGGCGAAGCGCAGCAGTGGGCCGTCGAGCGGCATGGGGGTGCGCTGCAGCGCCGCGGACATCTCGCGCGCCACGGCCATCCGCTGGTCGGTATGAGCCGGCTCGGCACGGGTCAGATCGTGAAAGGCCACCTCGATATCGGCGGCATCGAGCCGCCGCTGGCGCACCTGGCCCTCGGACTCCGAGAACGTCGCCAGCACCGGATCGGCTTCGCCGACAACCCGACGGATCGACTGCTCGAAGATCTCGAAATCGACTGGACCGTCAATTTTTACGAAGATGCCGAGCTGCCACTCCGCAGCCGCTTGACCTGTTTCCTGCGCGAGCCAGATATCCAACTGCCCACGCGTGACAGGCAACGACGAATCACCGAGATCCATCCCAAACCCAGAAATGCCGAACTACCGCCGAACCGACCGAACGCTCAGAGCCGCTGCCCTACCGAGAGCCGGTCGCGCAGACTCTTGGGCCGGATATCGGTCCACTCCCGTTCGATGTACGCCAGGCACGAGGCCCGGTCCGCCTCACCAAAGACCACCCGCCAGCCCGCAGGCACGTCAGCAAACGTCGGCCACAGACTGTGTTGCTCTTCGTCGTTGATCAACACGAAGAAAGATCCATTGTCGTCATCGAACGGGTTGGTGCTCATGGTGCTCCCAAAAGAATTGACGCTCAAGATAATTGGGTGTTGCGATTTCCACTCGACCCGTGGGCGAATGCTACATGCCCAGACTATGTCCACAAACGGGCGTCAATAAACCGGCCCCGGCGCGCCGTGATCGAGCAATCCGTCCGAAATCACCGACGTCGTAACCACTTTCGCCACGTTCTTTGCCCAATACCGACAGCAGCACCGACTTTCCTGGGCATGCCCTTCGGTGGCCATTTCAGATAGTTAGCTGAATTTGCTGAAGCGGTGGTCTGGCCGAAAAGTACAAGTGGCAGCCGGACGGAATGTCGGTTCGGTGCAGAGCAGAGTCGACCACCGCGGCCGAGCCGCAAATCAGACCACCGCGGCCGAGCCGCAAATCAGACCACCGCGGCCGAGCCGCAAATCAGACCACCGCGGCCGAGCCGCAAATCAGACCATGGCGCGGCGGCCGGCGAGGGCCCGGCCCAGCGTCAGCTCGTCGGCGAACTCGAGGTCGCCACCCATCGGCAGACCCGACGCGATGCGCGTCACCGACAGCCCCGGAATGTCCCGCAGCATGCGCACCAGGTACGTGGCAGTGGCCTCGCCCTCGGTGTTGGGGTCGGTCGCGATGATCACCTCGACGATGTCCACGCCGTCGACCCGCTGCCCAATCCGGTTGAGCAGCTCGCGAATTCGCAACTGCTCGGGACCGACTCCGGAGAGTGGATCCAGTGCCCCGCCCAGGACGTGGTAGCGCCCGCGGAATTCGCGGGTGCGTTCCACCGCCTGGACATCCTTGGGCTCCTCGACGACACACACCAGTGAGCCGTCGCGGCGCGGGTCGCTGCAGATTCGGCACCGGTCGTCATCGGACACGTTGCCGCACACCGCACAGAACTTCACGCCGTCACGCACCCGGTTCAGCACCGCGGTCAGCCGGTCGATGTCCGGCGGCTCCACCGACAACAGGTGGAACGCGATGCGCTGGGCGCTCTTCGGCCCGATACCCGGCAGCTTGCCGAGCTCGTCGATCAAATCCTGTACGGGTCCTTCAAACACATCAGAGCCCGGGCAGACCCATGCCCTGCATGCCACCGGCCAGCGGGCCGAGGCTGCGCTGCGCCATCAGCGTCACCTGCTCGGAGGCATCGCCCAGGGCGCCCACGATCAGGTCTTGCAGCGTCTCGATGTCATCGGGGTCGACGACCTTCGGGTCGATGGTCAGCCCGGTGATCTCACCGCTGCCCATCATGGTGACCTTGACCAGACCGCCACCGGCCTGACCGACCACCGACGAGGCGGCCAGGGACTCCTGCGCAGCCATGAGCTGCTGCTGCATCTGCTGCGCCTGAGCGAGCAGCGCGGACATATCGGGCTGGCCACCGGGTTGCATGACGATCCTCCCAAGTCTGATTCGCGGCTCGACCGCGGTGGTTTCGATGATCGGGTTTGCGCGCCAGCCTAGTCGCCCGAGAGAAGGTCGGGCGACCGACTGGCCGCGAAGAACAGACGCGTCGCAGGCGGCGGTCAGCCTTCGACGACCTTCTTCAGGTTCCCCAAGACCTCGTCCTGAATCTTGCGCAGACCCAGCGGGGCGAAGGTCTTCTCGAAGAAACCGCCGATACCGCCCGCGCCCTGCCACGCCGTCTTGACGGTGACGGTCGAGCCGGTGCCCGCGGGGGCGACGGTCCACGTGGTCACCATCGACGAGTTGGCATCCTTCTCGATGACGCTCTTGCCTGCGACGTCGACCGTGGCCTTCACCTCACGCGAGCGCTTCTTGGTGGCCTGCAGCTTCCAGGTGGCGACGGTGCCGGCGCCCTGCCCGCCCTCGAGCACCTGGTAGCCGCTGTAGTTCGACGAAAGGATCTTCGGGCGCACCGTCTGGTAGTCGGCGACTGCTGCAAGCACCTTCTCCGGCTCGGCGAGAATCAACACGGTGCTGGACGCACTGACCTGTCCCATCAGGTAAAACTCCTGTTCATATCGCTTCGCTTGCGGTCGCGAGGACCGCTGTCTCGGTTTAGCGTATATGTGTGACTGCTGTCACGAGCGACGCGACGGCCGCCCACGAGGCGGCCGTTCAGCGACTGCTGGACAGCTATCGGGACATTCCGCAGGGTGCGACGGTGCGGCTGGCGAAACCGACGTCGAACCTGTTCCGGGCACGCGCGCGCACCAAGACCAAGGGGCTGGACGTCTCAGGGCTGGACGACGTGCTGGCCGTCGACACCGAGTCCCGCACCGCGGACGTCCAGGGCATGTGCACCTACGAGACGCTGGTCGCGGCGACGCTGCCGTTCGGCCTGGCGCCGCTGGTCGTGCCGCAGCTCAAGACCATCACCCTCGGGGGCGCGGTCACCGGGCTGGGTATCGAATCGACGTCGTTCCGCAACGGCCTCCCGCACGAGTCCGTGCAGGAGCTCGACATCCTCACCGGCGCCGGAGAACTGGTCACCGCCAGCCGCGACCTGCACCCCGACCTCTTCTTTGCGTTCCCGAATTCCTATGGGACGCTGGGCTATTCGGTGCGGCTGCGCATCGAGCTGGAGCCCGTACGACCGTTCGTCAAGCTGCGGCACCTGCGCTTCCACCGCGTGCCCGACCTGATCGACACGCTGCAGCGCATCCTCGACACCGGCGGCTACGACGGGGTCCCCGTCGACTATCTCGACGGTGTCGTGTTCGGCCCCGACGAGAGCTATCTGTGCCTGGGGATGAAGACCGGAACCGACGGCCCGGTCAGCGACTACACCGGGCAGCACATCTTCTACCGGTCAATCCAGCACGACGCCGGCGAGCGGCACGACCGGCTGACCACTCAGGACTATCTCTGGCGCTGGGACACCGATTGGTTCTGGTGTTCGGCGGCCTTCGGCGCGCAACGCCCGTTCGTCCGGCGGTTGTGGCCCCGCCGGTACCGGCGCAGCAGTGTCTACTGGAAGCTGGTCGGCCTGGATCAGCGCTTCCGCATCGCCGACCGGATCGAGCGACACAGCCTCTTTGCTCCGGACCAGCCGTTGCGGGAACGTGTGGTGCAGGACGTCGAGGTGCCGGTGGAGCGCGTCGCCGACTTTCTCGAGTGGTTCCTGGCGCGGGTGCCCATCACGCCGATCTGGCTGTGCCCGTTGCGGTTACGCGGCGAGACCCGGTGGCCGCTGTATCCGATCCAGCCCCACCGCAGTTACGTCAACCTCGGGTTCTGGTCGTCGGTGCCGGCCGGGCGGGTGGCCGGCGAGACGAACCGGCTGATCGAGCACAAGGTCGACGAGTGTGACGGCCACAAATCCCTGTACTCCGAGTCGTTCTATTCGCCCGAGGATTTCGACCGGCGGTACGGCGGCGCGGAGTACCAGAAGGTCAAGGAAGTTTACGACCCCGAATCGCGGCTACTAGGTCTCTATGCGAAGGCGGTACAACGGCAATGACGACAACTGACGACCGCAGTACGACCGATGGCAAGCTCACCTTGGCCGAGGTCCTGGAGAGCTTCTCGAGTGGTCGGCTGCCCCTGAAATTCGAGGCATACGACGGCAGTTCGGCCGGTCCCGAGGACGCCGAGCTGGGGCTGAGTCTGCTGACTCCGCGCGGCACCACCTACCTGGCGACCGCACCCGGCGACCTGGGCCTGGCGCGCGCCTACGTGGCGGGTGACCTCGCGGCCCTCGGGGTGCATCCGGGCGACCCGTACGAGCTGATCAAAGCGCTGGCCGACAAGGTGGAATTCAAGCGGCCGCCGATCCGGGTGCTCGCGAACATCGTGCGGTCCATCGGGCTCGAGCATCTGCTGCCCATCGCGCCGCCGCCGCAGGAGGCGCTGCCGAAATGGCGTCGAATGGCAGAAGGGCTGCGGCACAGCAGAATCCGGGACGCCGAGGCGATCCACCATCACTACGACGTGTCGAACGCGTTCTACGAGCGGGTGCTCGGCCCGTCGATGACCTACACCTGCGCGTGCTACCCGCGGCCCGACGCCACGCTCGAAGAAGCCCAGGAGAACAAGTACCGGCTGGTGTTCGACAAGCTGCGGTTACAAGCCGGCGACCGGCTGCTCGACGTCGGTTGCGGCTGGGGCGGCATGGTCCGGTACGCCGCGCGCCGAGGGGTGCGGGCCACCGGTGTGACGTTGTCGGCCGAGCAGGCCGGCTGGGCCCAGCGCGCCATCGCCGACGAGGGGCTGACCGACCACGCCCGCGTCCTGCACGGCGACTACCGCGACGTACGGGAGGGGAATTTCGACGCGGTGTCCTCGATCGGCCTGACCGAGCACATCGGCGTGGCCAACTACCCGGCGTACTTCCGGTTCCTGCGCGACCGGCTGCGCCCCGGCGGCCTGCTGCTCAACCACTGCATCACGCGGCCGCACAACCATGCGGGCAGCATCGGCGGGTTCATCGACCGCTACGTCTTCCCCGACGGGGAGCTGACCGGCTCGGGCCGCATCATCGCCACCGCCCAGGATGCCGGGCTGGAAGTGCTGCACGAGGAGAACCTGCGCCACCACTATGCCCTGACGCTGCGTGACTGGTGCGCCAATCTGGTGCGGAACTGGGACGAGGCGGTCGCCGAGGTCGGCCTGGCCACCGCGAAGGTCTGGGGCATGTACATGGCCGGTTCCCGTGCGGGATTCGAAACCAATGTGGTTCAGCTGCACCAGGTTCTGGCGGTCAAGCTCGACGAGCACGGGTCCGACGGCGGGCTGCCGCTGCGGCCGTGGTGGACGCCCTGACTACTCCCCGATCGGCCGGGCGCCCAGCTCGCTCTTGAGCAGCTCCAGCGCGACTTCTTCGGGATCGCGCCGCGGCACGTCCGTGCCACGGTCGTTGGCGGCGTCCGCCAGCATGTCCTCTTCCTCAGCGCGCTCCACGGCAGCCTGCTGCTCAGGCGTCGGGGCCGCGGCCCGTGGTGCCGACGCCGCCGGAGCAGCCCCGGCCGGCGGCGCGCCGGCCGCCCCCGCGGGCGCGGCACCGGCGTCGCACCGCACCCGCCAGTTCACCCCGAGCGCGTCTTTGAGCGCCTCGCGGATGACGTCGGCGTTGTGCTGCTCGGACAGGCGTCTCGCCAGCGGCGGGGCCGGGTGCGCCAGCACCAGGGTGTCGGCCTCGATGCCGCGGACCGTCGCCTCCATGAGCATGGCTTCCAGCGAGCGGCTGCGGGCCCGGACCTTCTCGCGCACCGTCGTCCACATGGCCCGCACCGCGGCGGCATCGGGCTCACCGGGCGTCACGGCGGCCGGCGGGGCCGGCGGGGCCGGCGGGGCCGGCGCGGCCGGTTCGACGGCCGGCGGTTGGCCCGCCGGGGATTGGGCAGCCGGAGGCGCGACGGGTTCAGGTGATGTTTCACGTTGAACCGGCGCGGGTTCGGGGGCCGGACGCGGCTCGGGCCGCGACACCGGGGGTGCCGGCGGTGCCGGCGGCGCCGGTGCAGACTCCGGTGCCGCAGCCGGAACCGATTGCGGGGCTTGGCTTCTCCGCATGAATCGCGGGGCACCCAAGCCTGCGTCAGCCGCCGGCGTGGACGGGGCGGGCGGAGCTTCCGCCAACGATTCAGGAACAGAAACTGGCGTCACCACCGCCGCCGGGGCGGGACGCGGCGCGGCAGCGACCCCACCCTCCGAGGCCGGGATCGACACGTTCATCCGTGTCTCGATGCGCTCGATCCGTTGCAGCAGTGCTGCTTCGGTGTCACTGGCGGACGGCAGCAGCAGCCGGGCGCACACCACTTCGAGCAGCAGTCGGGGCGCCGTCGCGCCGCGCATCTCCCCCAGCCCGGCGTGCATCACCTCGGCGTAGCGGGTCAGCGTCGCGGTACCGATCTGCGCGGCCTGGTCCCGCATGCGCTCCATGACGTCGTCCGGTGCGTCGACCACGCCGCGCGTCGCCGCGTCCGGAACTATTTGCAGCACAATCAGATCCCGGAAACGTTCCAGCAGATCGGTGCCGAAGCGGCGCGGATCGTGCCCGGCGTCGATCACCGACTCGACGGCCCCGAAGAGCGCCGCGCCGTCGCCGGCGGCCAGCGCGTCCACGGCGCGGTCGATCAGCGCCAGGTCGGTCGCGCCCAGCAGCGACAGCGCCCGCTGGTAAACAACGCGGTTCTGCTCCGCCCCGGCGAGCAGCTGATCGAGCACAGACAACGTGTCGCGGGGCGAGCCACCGCCGGCCCGGATGACCAAGGGGTACACCGCGTCGTCGACGCCGACGTCTTCCTGGGCGCAGATCTTCTCCAGCAGCCCGCGCATGGTCTTCGGCGGCAGCAGCCGGAACGGGTAGTGATGGGTACGCGACCGGATGGTCGGGAGCACCTTCTCGGGCTCGGTGGTGGCGAACACGAAGATCAGGTGCTCCGGCGGCTCCTCGACGATCTTGAGCAGCGCGTTGAAACCGGCATTGGTCACCATGTGCGCTTCGTCGATGATGAAGATGCGGTAGCGCGACTGCGCCGGCGCATAGAACGCCCGATCCCGGAGTTCGCGGGTGTCGTCGACACCACCATGGCTGGCGGCGTCGAGCTCGACGACGTCGATGTTGCCCGGCCCGTTCGGCGCCAGCGCCACGCACGAATGGCACTCGCCGCACGGATTGGCCGTCGGCCCCTGCTCGCAGTTCAGCGAGCGGGCCAGGATGCGCGCCGAAGACGTCTTGCCGCAGCCGCGCGGCCCGGAGAACAGGTAGGCGTGGTTGATCCGGCCGGATTCCAGAGCGTTGCACAGCGGCTCCGTGACATGCTCCTGCCCGACTACCTCAGCGAAACTTGCCGGTCGGTACTTGCGGTAGAGAGCCACGGGAGAAGGCTACCGAGCGGGTCTGACTCGTGCTCTGGTGCCCGTTGACTGCGAATCGACGCACACCACTACCCGCACGAATGCGCCGTCAGTTCGCAGTCAACGCAAGACCCGAGCCAATCCACCACACTGGCACGCATGGCACTGTTCGGACGCTCCGGTGATCTCTCGTACGACGACCTGCTGAACCGGATCACCGAACTCGAACGGCGGGTGGCAGTTCTGGAACGCGCAGGCCGCGGTGACAGCGTGAGCCCACCTCCGCCGGCCAGGCCGCAACCGTCCGCGGGCACGGGCGTCAGCCCCGAAGTCATGCGACTGGCCGCAGACGGCCAGAAGATCCAGGCCATCAAACGTCTGCGCGAGGAAACCGGCCTTGGCCTGAAAGAGGCGAAGAACATCGTCGACCGGCTCTAACCCCCGGCGTCAATCCCGCAAAAGCACCTCGGTCGCGGCCAGCAGCGCGCACGTCGCGAGGCCGTCGATGGCGACCCGCAGATCGGGCAGCGAGGGGAAGGTCGGCGCGACCCGGATGTTCTTGTCCTCGGGGTCCTTCTTGTACGGGAACGACGCGCCGGCCGCGGTCACCGCGATGCCGGCGTCTTTGGCCAGCGCCACGGTCCGCTTGGCGGTGCCCGGCCATACGTCGAGGCTGACAAAGTAACCGCCCTTGGGGTCGGTCCACGACGCGATCTTCGAAGCACTGAGCCGCTCGTCGAGAATCTCCGCGACCGCCGCGAACTTCGGCGCCATCAGCGCCTGGTGCCGCTGCATATGCAGGCGCACCCCGTCGGCGTCACCGAAGAACCGGACGTGCCGTAACTGGTTGACCTTGTCCGGGCCGATGGTCTTCTTCTCGGCGTGCTGCAGGTACCACGCGATGTTGCCGAGCGAACCGCCGAAGAAGCTGACGCCGGCCCCGGCGAAGGTGATCTTGGACGTCGAGGCGAACACATACGGCCGGTTCGGGTTGCCCGCGGTGGCGGCCAGGCCGACGACGTCGACGTTCTGCACCGACTCGTGCGTCAGCGTGTGCACGGCGTAGGCGTTGTCCCAGAACAGCCGGAAATCCGGTGCCGCCGTTTGCATCTGCACCAGGCGCCGGGTGACCTCCCACGAGTAGGTGACACCCGTCGGGTTGCCGAAGACCGGCACACACCACATGCCCTTGATCGCCGGGTCTGCTGCGACCAGCTCCTCGATGAGGTCGACGTCGGGGCCGTCCTCGAGCATCGGGACCGGGATCATCTCGATGCCGAAGCTCTCGGTGATCGCGAAGTGCCGGTCGTACCCGGGCGCCGGGCACAGGAACTTGACGCCGGATCCTGACACTTCCTCGATCCAAGGCCTCGGGGAGTCGACGCCACCATGCAGCAGCGAGAACACGATGACGTCGTGCATCAGCTCCAGGCTGGCGTTGTTGCCGGCGATCAGGTTCTGCACGGGCAGTCCGAGCAGCTCACCGAAGATGGCCCGCAGCTCGGGCAGCCCGTGCAGGCCGCCGTAGTTACGGGTGTCGGTGCCGTTGCCGTCCAGGTAGGAGCCCGGGGTATCCCCCGGCAGGCTCAGCATGGCGTTGGACAGGTCGAGCTGCTCGGCGGACGGCTTGCCTCGCGTCAGGTCGAGGGTCAGGTTGCGGGCCTGCAGTTCAGCGTAATTGCGCTGTTGCAGATCGTGCTGGGCCTGCAATTCGTCACGGCCGAGGGACAGAAACGACACGGCGCGCCTTTCGCCTCAGATCGCGAAAACATAGGGGACCCCGCGCACCCGCCAGAGCCCATTGACCCTTGCTGCCTTCCGGCCCTGGGGGAGTTCACAGGATGGACGCCGCGCGGGGTCCGGCCATGAGTGTAGTACCCACCCAGTGGCACGCGAGTAGGGCGTCGGATCCGGGTCGGGTACCCTTGTCGACGGAGGATTCGCCTAGTGGCCTATGGCGCTCGCCTGGAACGCGGGTTGGGTTAACAGCCCTCAGGGGTTCAAATCCCCTATCCTCCGCACTCGGTCCGGGGTGCGACCAGCTGATGAGCCGGTCGCACCCCGGACCACTATCAACGCGAAAACCCTCAAGGAGCAGTATGCGGCGGCCGGTAGCGATCATTTGGCACGCGTCGTTCCTCATCCTCGCTGGGCTGCTGTACTTCTTCTTCGCACTGCCGCGCTGGAATGAACTGACCGGCGACTGGTCGCACACCCTCGGCACCTCGATGCGCATCGTCTGCGGCCTGCTCATCGCGTTGTCGGCGCTGCCGGTCCTGTTCACCCGCCAGCGCACCGCGCTGCCGGAATACGGCACGCCGCAGTTGGCGCTGACCCTGCGTACCTGGTCGATCGTGCTGCACATCGCCGCCGGCGTCCTGATCGTGGGCGCCGCGATCAGCGAAATCTGGCTGACCCTGGATCAGGCCGGCACCTGGCTGTTCGGCATCTACGGCGGCGCGGCAGGCCTCGCCCTGCTGGCTGCGCTGGCCTTCTACCTGGCTTTCGTCGCCGAACTGCCGCCCCCGCCCCCTGCGCCGCTGAAGGTCACCGACGGCAAGCGCCGCGGCCGCAAGGACGACAAGGCCGGCGATGAGGAGGCCCCCGCCGGCACCGCCGACGCCACCGAAGAGAGCTCCACCGCGGCCGAGGCCGAGGCCGAGACCGAGGCCAACGAAGATGTGGCCGAGACCGCCGAAGCCGACGATGCCGGTAACGCTGACGCCGCCGAGCCCGATGAAGCGGCCAAGACATCCGGCGAAGAGACCGCCGACACCAACGAGGACGAGGCTGAAGAAAAAGCCACTGATGACGCCCCCGCCGGTAAGCTGCGCAACCGCCGCTCCGGCAAGGGTTCCGGGTTGTTCGGGCGCGGAGCCTAAGGGCCTACTCTCAGGGCCATCACCTCGCAGTCCGGAGGACAGCACATGGGCGGGTTCCGCTTCTGCGGTCGGCTCGGTACCGCGGTCACCGCGGCAACCGTTGCCATGGCCACCATCAGCCTCGCCCCTGCGACCCATGCAGATCCGTCCGCGGCCGAAGCGGCCGTCGAGCCCGCGACCGCGCGCGTCGACACCGTCATCAACTACCAGCACGCCATCGGCGCCGGCACCGGCTTCGTCCTCGACGCGGGCGGCGCGCTGCTGACCAACTTCCACGTCGTTCAGGGCGCCGACAAGGTGACCGCGACCGTCGCCGGGCGGCCGTACCGCGCGGACCTGGTCGGCTACGACCGGCACCGCGACATCGCGGTGCTGCAGTTGCGCGGCGCTGCCGACCTCCCGGTGACACCGATCGGCGACTCCGCCCAGCTGGCGGTGGGCGACGAGGTCGTGGCCCTGGGCAACGCCGACGGCAGCGGCAGCTCGCTGACCCACGAGGCCGGCCACGTCATCGGACTGAACCGCACCATCACTGCCAAGGACGAGTTGACGGGCAGTTCTGAGCAGGTGACCGGCCTGATCCAGTTCGCAGCCCCGGTGCGCGCCGGCGATTCGGGCGGCCCCTTGGTCTCCGCCGACGGCCGGGTGGTCGGGATGACGACGGCGGCGACCCTGAACTACCGCATGGGCCCGGGTGGCGAGGGTTTCGCGATCCCGATCAACGAAGCGATGGCGACGGCCGCGCAGATCCGGGCGGGTACGGCGTCGAACAACATCCACATCGGGCAGCCGACACTGCTCGGTGTCGGTGTGGGCGGCCCCGATGAGCACTCGCAGCTGCCCGGCGTACTGATCCGCGACGTGATCAGTGGTGGGCCCGCGCAAATCGCCGGTATGGTCCCCGGCGACGTGCTGGTGAGCATCGACGCCGTCACGGTGAGCTCGGCCGGCGCACTGACCAGCGTGCTGGATCGGCACTACCCGGGCGACGTCGTCGAGCTCTTCTGGATCGACCGCGCGGGCCAGCAGCACACCGCCAAGACCGCGCTCACGTCCTGACACGTAACTTTCTGGCAAAAATTTCGACTAGCCCGTCAAAGTAGCTGGATAACAGCACTAACCGGGTACTCGCCGTTATGACAATTTGCCACCGCTCCCTGGGGCACGCCGATGGGCTTTTGCAGCACAGGAGAGCCCTTGGCGGGGACTTCATCGCGAGTTAGATTGGCGACATCAGATGCGCATTGAGCCTTCGGTCACAGCTGTTCACGCGGCGGTTACCCGGTCAAAGGGAGTAGCCAAGTGGTTCACCTCTACGTAGAGGCGTATACAGCAATTTGGGCTGTGGTGACCCTGGCGACGTATCTCGTCGGCCGCCGGTTCAGCAACGACGAGCAGCCGGACCACCAGATGCTCACCAGCGTGCTGGCCGGAGCCATGTGGCCTGTCGTCGTAGTCGGCCTCCTGGAGGCGTTCGCCGTCGCGCTGATGGCCGGCAGCCACGCCTGGCGCGACCCGGCCCCGGTCGAGCCGGGCTACCTCGCCACTGTCGCGCCGCTGCCGTAGGGCTCGAGCCGTACGACTCAGGCCACCCCGCGCAGATGCGATGCGGATGCCCCGATGGTCGCCCGATCCCCACCGATCATGGTTCGCAGTAGCGCCTTCTGCTCACGAAAACCGCGGTCGGCCGCACGTTCGGAACCACCCGGCAAAACCAGCGCCGCGATGCTGCGGACGCCGTTGACGGGAATGCGGAGCATTGGATACCACGGCGGCATGTAGGCCGGCAGCCCCAGCGTGCGCATCACGCGCGGGCCCAGGAAGGCCGTCGTGACCGACAGATGCTGCGCCCAGGCCAGCCGCTGGCGAAGGCCAGCCGCACCGCGGTAATGCCAGCTCAGCGGGTCGCGCGCCATCGGTACCGACAGCTGTCTGGTGGTCTCGTCGGAGACGGCCAGCGCCGTGGACGTGTGATAGAGGATGCGGACGCTGTCGCGGAAGGATCGCGGCAGCCATTCGTCCTGTACACCCATCAGCCAGCCCACGTACCGCGTCAGGTGGGCGATGCTGCTCAGCTCGGCGGGTGTGGCCGCGATACCCATGGCCAAGCCACCGAGCACCGGCGCGATGAGGGCACCGACCAGCGTTGCCGCCATGTCGGTCTGATTGACCGGCAGTCCCCACTGCTCGGCGCGCCAGTCCGGCATCGCCTGCACATGGCGGCGCACCATGGCGTGCACGAACCGGACCCGGATCGTGGACCGGTACCCGGAACCGAACTTGTCCAGTCCGCCGTCATCGATCACATCGAGCGCCCATTGCATGGTCTCGGCGAACCGCTGGTTGGACCCCTTTTCCAACGCTCCGGTCCGCAGCAGGGTCTGATTGAAACCCGAGAACTGGTAGCCGCCCAGCAGTGCCACATCCCGCGCGATGTACATGCCGTCGGCGCCGCCACGACGCAGGGTCCGCTGCCCGATCCGCAGCGCTTCCTGGTCGACCCAGTCAGGCGTGGTCTCGACGTCTTCGAAGAATCTGCGCAGCGGCTCCGGGGCCTCCGGGACGGAGGCGATGCCATCGGTCAGTGCGCGGTCGAACAGCGGCCGCAGCTGCTTCGTCCCCGCCTCCGACATCCACGCGACGAGGGCATCCATGGGTTCGTCGCCGGCGTTGAGACGCTCGCCCAGCCGCTGCCACTGCGCCGAATCGGGTTTTCCGATGGCCAGCAGGGCGGCGAACGAACTGATCGCCGCGGGTACCGGCTGCGGCCGGTCGGGATGGCGTGCCGGGATCGGCAGGGACATCGTGCTTGCTCCTTGTCACCATTGACAACGTGTGTAGTCAAAACTAGGCGGTACCCGGGGTCTCGTCAATGGCAAAACGGACCCGAACGCTTAGGCTGGCCTTCATGTGGCGGGGAGAACAGTCCAAGCATCCGGGTCGGAACACACTGACGGCCGCACTCGCGGCGCTCGGGATCGGCACCGGCGCCGCCCTCGGCGCCGCACCGGCCGCCTCGGCGGCCGACGCCCCCGACCAGGTGGCGATGACGACCATCGACGACATCGCGGCCGGCAACTACGCCGCCGTCACCGCCCGGTTCGACCCGGAGCTGCAGAAGCGGTTGTCCCCCAAGGCATTACAGCAGGTGTGGGACGGCTACCAGCGCACGTTCGGGGCCTACCAGTCGCACGGCGGCCCCGAGGACAACCCACGCGGCGACCTCACCGTGGTGAACGTCCCATTGCAGATGGACCGCATGCCCGGCCAGTTCCGGGTGAAGATTCACCCCGATGGCACCATCGCGGGCGTGTACTTCCTCAGGGAAGGCCTGCCGGTCCCCTGACCGTCACGGCAGCCGGGGGTCGATCAGCGTGACGCCCACGGGGCTGGCGGCACCGAACTCCGGCAGCAGGCGCGCGCCTTCGGCCAGCCCCACCACCCGCTCGACCAGCGCCTGCGGGCGCAGCTTGCCGTCGGCGACCTGGTCCAGCATCTCGGGGTAGTCCGCACTGGCCATGCCATGTGAGCCCAAAACATCCAATTCCCAGGCGATTACGCGATCCATGGGCACCTGCGGATGCCCGTCTACGTTGGGCAACAGGCCCACCTGCACGTGGCGCCCCCGCCGACGCAGGCTGTGGATCGCATCGGCACACGTCCCTGCGGTGCCCACCGCGTCAACCGCCACATGGCTGCCGCCCCTGGTGATCTCGTGCACCGCGGGCGCCACGTCGGCGCCGCCCGCGAGCACGGTTTCGGTGGCACCGAGGCTGCGCGCGAGGTCCAGCGCCGCTGGCGTGCGGTCGACGGCGATGACGTTTGCACCGGCCGCGGCCGCCACCTGGACGGCACTGAGCCCCACACCTCCGACGCCGATCACCGTGACCCACTCGCCGGGCCGGACATCGGCACGGGCCCGCAGTGCGCGGTAGGCGGTGGCGAACCGGCAGCCCAGCGCCGCCGCCGCGGCGTCGTCGATATCTTCCGACACCGCAACAAGATTCGCATCCGCCGCGTGCAGCGCCACATACTCACTGAACGAGCCCCAGTGGGTGAAACCGGGCTGAGTCTGGTCAGGGCATACCTGAGCCTGACCTCCGGCACACCATTCGCAGGTGCCGCACCCACAGACGAAAGGTGTGGTGACCCGGTCACCGACATGCCAGCGCCGGACGTCGGCGCCCACCGCGACCACTTCGCCGACCAGCTCGTGTCCAGGTACGTGCGGGAGTGCGACGCCGTCGTCGTGCCCGGCCCAGGCGTGCCAGTCACTGCGGCACAATCCGGTCGCGTGCACCTGCACGACCACACCGCCGGGCGACGGCGTCGGGTCGGCGACCGACCGGACGCCCACCGGCCCACCGAACTGCTCGAAGATCACGGCACGCATCAGGTCATCGTTGCACGCCCTGGACGCGCCGGTGGCACCGCGGCGAGCAACGCACGGGTGTACTCGTGTTCCGGATGCGCGAACAGCTCGGCGGCAGAACGGTATTCCACCGACTCACCGCCGCGCAGCACCAGGACGTCGTGGCTCATCCGCTCGATCACGGCGAGGTCGTGGCCGATGAACAGGTAGGTCAGGCCACGTTCCTGCTGCAACCGGGTCAGCAGGTCCAGCACCTTGGCCTGCACCGACACATCGAGCGACGCCGTGGCTTCATCGAGGATCAACAGCTCGGGTTGCACCGCGAGGGCCCGGGCGATGTTGACGCGCTGCCGTTCACCGCCGGACAGCTCGTGTGGATACCGCGTTGCGTAGTCAGCCGGAAGCTCGACGGAGTCCAGCAGCTCGCGCACCCGCGCCTGCCGATCCCGGGCCCGCGCCGGCATGGGCTCGGCGATCGAAACCCCCACCGGGATAAGCGGATTCAGCGACGAGAACGAGTCCTGGAACACCAGGCCGATCCGCCGGCGTACGGCTTTGCGCTCGCGGCGTTTGACCGTCAGCACGTCGGTGCCGTCGAGCAATGCTCGACCGCCATCGGGTTCGACCAGACCGGTCAGCGCTGCCGCCACGGTCGACTTCCCCGATCCGGACTCCCCCACCAGACCGAGCGTCGTACCCCGCCGGATGCGGAACGACACGTCCTTGACCGCGTGGACCACCAGGCGGCCCGTCGGCGTGCTCACGGGAAACCTGACATCCAGCTCGGAGACGTCCAGCAGTGTCGCGGTGCCCGGGACGTCGCGCAGCGGATGTCCCAAAACCAGCCTGGCATCGAGTAATTCGCGGGTGTAGGCCTGCCGCGGCGCGTCGAAGATCGACTCGACCGACGCCTGTTCGACGGCCTCACCGCCGCGCAGCACGGCGACATCGTCGGCCACCTCACCGATCACCCCGAGGTCATGACTGATCCACACCACGGCGGTGCCGAACTCGCGCTGCAACTCCCGCACCAGCGCGATGATCTGCGCCTGCGTCGTGACGTCAAGGGCCGTCGTCGGCTCATCGGCGATCAGTAGCTCGGGGTCGCAGGCCAGGGCAATCGCGATCATCACCCGCTGGCGCTGACCTCCGGAGAGTTGATGCGGATAGCTGCGCAGCCGGCGCTGCGGGTCCGGTAGGCCCACGGCCTCCAGTAGCTCCAGAGCCCGTGCCCGAGCGTGCCGGCGGGTCAGATGTTTGTGTGTTTCAAGCGATTCGGTGATCTGCCGTTCGATGGTCAGCAGCGGATTCAGCGAGGTCCCCGGATCCTGGAAGACGAAACCGATCCGTCCGCCGTGCACGCGACGCAACGTCCGCGGCGGGGCGCCGACGAGTTCCTGTTGTCCGGCAAGGACACTCGAGCCGGTAACCACCGCACCCGGTGCGTCGAGCAGCCCCGTCGCGGCGAGCGCCGTCGTCGACTTTCCGGAACCGGATTCACCGACGATGCCGAGCGTCTGCCCGGGATCCACCGCCAACGAGACGCCGCGCACGATGTCCCGACGCCCGATCCGCACCGACAAGTTGTCGACCGACAGCACGCTCATGACTGCCGCCGCGCTTCGATCATGGTGCGCTGCTTGGGATCCAGCACGTCGCGCAACCCGTCACCGAGCAGGTTGCAGGCCAGCACGATGACGACGATCGCCAAGCCGGGGAACACCGGCATCCACCAGGCCAGCGTGACGAAGCCCTGCGAATCGAAGATCATCCGGCCAAGCGACGGTTGCGGCGGCTGGATACCCAGCCCCAGGAAGGACAGCGCGGCCTCCGACAGGATGGCGAACGCGAGCGACAGCGAGGTCTGGACGATGAGCGGACCGGTGATGTTCGGCAGGACGTGCCGGGCGACGATGCAGGCCGTGCCGGTGCCCATGGTGCGCGATACCGCCACGTACGGCTCCTCCCGCACCGCCAGCGTGCTGGCCCGCGCCACCCGCGCGAAGATCGGCACGTAGACGATGCTGATCGCGGCGATCGTCGTGCCGAGGCCCGGACCCAGCACCGCGACGATCGCCATGGCCAGCAGCAGTACCGGGAAGGCAAACATCACGTCGACGACCCGCATCACCACGGTGTCCAGCCAGCCGCCCCGGTAGCCGGCAGTGACGCCCAGCGCCGTGCCGACCACGGCCGCGCACACCACGCTGACCACTGCGACCGTCATCGACGCCTGCAGCCCCGTCAGCACGCGGGACAACACGTCGCGTCCCAGTTCGTCGGTGCCGAACCAGTGCGCACCGCTCGGCGGGCGCAGCGCCTGCGGCACATCGACGTCGTTGATGCCGTACGGCACCAACCAGCCGGCTCCCACCGCGATGACAGCGGCGGCAACCACAACGGCAGCGCTGAGCACTGTGACGGGATTGGCGGGACGCTTCATGACAGCCGAATCCGCGGATCGACAAGGGCATACAGCACATCCACCACCAGGTTCACCGACAGGAACAGGACCGCGATGAGGAGCACCGCGCCCTGGATCACCGGGTAGTCGCGCGCAGCCACCGACAGGTAGACCAGCCGGCCCAAGCCAGGCCAGGCGAACACCACCTCGACGACGATGACGCCGCCGAGGATGGTCGCCAGCTGGATACCGGTGATGGTGAGGATCGGCACCAGGGCATTGCGCACGACGTGCCGCAGCGTGACCACGCGTGGCGGTAGGCCTTTGGAGCGCGCGGTCCGGACATAGCCCATCGCGGACACCTCCAGCACGGCGGAACGGACGTAGCGGGTCATGATTGCGGCGGCCACCAGTCCCACGGTCAGGCCCGGCAGGATCACGTGCCGCAACCAGCCCGCCGGATCGTCGAACAACGGCCGGTAACCCGACGTCGGCAACCAACCCAACGTCGTGGAGAACAGCGAGATGAGCAGGATACCCAGCCAGAAGTCCGGGATGGACACCCCGAATTGGCTTGTGACCCGGACAATCAGGTCGCTGAACCGGCCCTCGTGCGATGCGGCGTAGATACCGGCGGGCAGCGCGACCACCAGAGCCAGCACGATGCCCACGACAGCGAGCGAAACGGTCGCGGGCAGCCGGTCGGCCAGCACCTGCGCCACGGGGTCACCGTTGCGGAAGCTGACACCGAGATTCCCCGTCGCGGCGTGCCCGAGGTAACTGACGAATTGGGCGGGCAGCGGCCGATCCAGACCGCTCGCGTGCCGCAGCGCCTCGTACGCCTCGGGCGTGTACCGCGTCCCCAACGCGATGCGTACGGGGTCGCCGGGAACCAGATGCGCCAGGGCGAACACCAGGATCAGCACGCCCACCAGAACGACCAGCGAGTAGACGAGCCGACGGGCCAGGAACCGCAGGATGATCATGGCCGGGCACCTCCGAGTACCGCGTCCCGGAACCGGATCGCCTTGTCGCGCCTCGCCTCATAGCCGGTGAGCCGCGGCGACCAGGCCTGCACCACCGCGGGGTTGTACAGGTAGAGGTAGCTGACCTGGTCGGCGATGAGGCTGGCGGCCTGCGCGTAAATCTGGTGCCGCACTTGCTGATCGGTCTCGGTGCGGCCGGCGTCCAGCAGTGCGTCCACGCGTGGGTCGGAGAATTTCTGGGCATTGCTGGCACCCCTGGTGTGATGCTGCGCGTAATAGAAATCGTCAGGGTCGATGTTGCCGAGCCAGCCCATCATCAGCATGTCGAAGTGGCCGCTGTGCTGCTCGTCGAGCCACGTACCGAAGTCGACGGTGCGGATGGTGACCCTGATGCCCAGCGGCGCGAGGTTGTCGGCGATCACCTGTGCGGCGGTGACCGTCTGCGGGTACTCGCTGGTGACCAGCAGGTCCATGGCCGTCGGGGCCGAGCCGGCCTGCTGCAGCAGCTGCTTGGCGTGGTCGATGTCATAGCGGTACTTGTCGTAGGGCGTGTACCACGGGTTGCCCTGCGGGATCGCCAGCTGATTGGCCTGCGCCGCACCGTAACTGGTGGCCTGCACGATGGACGCCCGGTCGATGGCGTAGGCGACGGCCTGCCGTACCCGGACGTCCTGCCACAGCGGCCGGGCCTCGTTGAGCGCCAGGTACCAGTAGTCGTTGCTCGGCGTCACCGCGAGGTGGATCGAATCGTCGCCCCGCAGCTGGCCGACCCGCTGCGGGGGCACCGCGTCGGTCCAGTCGATTTCGCCGGCCTGCAACGCCGACAGCGCCGTCGACGGCTCACTGATGAAGCGGAACGTCACTCCCGGAATCCGAGGGGCGCCGGCCCAGTAGTGCGGATTTGCGCGCAGCGTGATCGCATCGCCGCTGCGCTGGTCCACGAAGGCGAATGGCCCGGTGCCGATCGGGTGGCTCGCGATCTGCCCGTCCTCGACGTTACGACGCTGCACGATGGCCACGCCCTTGAACCCACCGAGATTGGTCAGCAGGTTCGGCGTGGGGTGCGCCACGGTGATTCGGACCGTGTGGTCGTCGGTGGCGGCGACGCCGGTGACGGCGCTGAGCTTGTCGGCGTTCGCCAGCTTGCCGTCGATGATCCGGCGGTAGGAGTACACGACGTCGGCCGCCGTGAAGGCGCTGCCGTCGTGGAACGTCACTCCGGGCCGCAAATGGAACGTCCAGGTCAGCTGATCGGGCGCAACGTCCCACGACTGCGCGAGGGCGGGCCGCATGGTCAGCTCGGCGTCAGGTTCCACGAGGGTGTCGAAGACGTTCTCGAGTACTTCGAAGGAAAAGTACGCGCTGGTCTTCTGCGGGTCGAGTTGGTCGGGTTCGCCCGAGATCGCAGCAATCAGATAGCCCGCGTCGCGGCCCAGGTCAACGCGCTGCGCGGGCGCACAGGCCACCGGAAACAGGGCCAAAACGGCAGCGAGCACGGCCGCAACCAGTCGCATGTCCGTCTCTTCCGGGCCAGGGCCGGCATGCACCGGAGGCCGGCGCACTCCTGTGCTCCTCGTACCCAGCGGCCCGCCTGTTGACACCTCGCATCGATATGCGCTGTTCAGCGTGCGCACAGGCATCCAACTGAGCTAAGATGCCGGGCGGACGTTTCTTCCTAACGTCCGCTCTACATGAGAGAAGTTGGTATATGCCACAGGGAACTGTGAAATGGTTCAACAGTGAGAAGGGCTTCGGCTTCATCACTCCCGACGACGGGTCCAAGGATCTGTTCGTCCATTACTCGGAGATCAAGAGCAACGGTTTCCGCACCCTCGACGAAGGCCAGCGGGTCGAGTTCGAGGTCGGTCAGGGCAGCAAGGGCCCGGCCGCGACCGGAGTCACCGCGGTCTAACTGAGCTTGTAAAGCTCAGTCGGCTGGTGCGGAGTGCTTCGCACCAGCCCCAATTCTTTCTTCGCACTGCCGCGCGGATGCTCAGGGCTGTGACCTGGGCATCCGCGCATCGGCGTAGCTGCCGGAGTTGTCCGGCCAGGTACAGCTGATTGCCGCGCGCTGTCGCTCGCCGCTGGTCCGCCAGGCCCGACGATTTGCGCACCTACTGCGCGACGTGCCGGCCGACCGTCCTCGACGGGGACCGTCTAGAGCCACCCGAGCGCACGTGCGCCGTTGTGAAGCACCATCGCGCCGATGACGACCATGATCACCGCCATCAACGCGGCGTTGTTCTTCTCCATCCAGTCCTTGAGCCGGCGCATCGTGTCGTCGAGCCGGTCCCCGGCGATGGCGTAGGCCAGAGTAGGTATCGCCACCGTCGACGCGGCGACGATCACGAAGAACGCGGCGGCCAGCCAGTCGCCCTCGAGTCCGAGTCCTGCGGTGCCGATCGCCAATCCGGCTGGCACACAGATCAATACGACGTCCGGACGCACCACCACGAGCGCCACACCCATTGCGGCCGCACGCGCCGGGGTGACGGTTGCGATCTTCTTCATCCAGCCCGGCGAATCAGTGCTGTTGTGCCGGGTGAACCAGCGATAGATGCCGAAGACGATCAGCGCAGCACCCAGCACCACGCGAAGCCACGACGCCCATTCGGGCGGCGACTTGTGCACGCCGCTCAGCGAGTGCGACAACTGAACGCACGCCGCGGTCACCAGTGCCAGGCCGACGGCCCAGCCGGCGAGGAACGCCAGACCCGTCGGCCGGGGGCGCGGCGCCTGCAGGACCAAGACCGCCGGGATGACGGTGATGGGCGACAGCGCCACCACCAATCCGAGCGGAACGAGCCCGGTCAACACGGTGCCCCAGCTTCCAGTCATGGGCAGCAATCTACCCAGTGGAACGTCCCGGAGCCCACACGATCGTCAATATGCATCGACCTACGATCTCAGCGAACTCATTGACGCATTTACGGCTACCAAATGCCATTCACCGGTAGGTGGCCATTTACTAGGCCATATTCACACCGACGGGGCAGAATCGTGCGACAGCAGCAAAATATTTCAGTTGACGTCAGCGACTCATCGGGGCGCCCGCTGAATAGCCGCTTGCCGCGCGGAAAGACCCTCCGGTACCTCGCTGTGCCGGCATTGCTGATCTCGGCAACAACGCTCGGCTGCGGCACCGACGATCTCCAGGCGTTGCCGCGCCCGCAGGGCGCGGCACACACCTGCTCACCGTAGCGGCGACAACCCGGTTCTAGTGTTCCTTGAGATCCCGGTCCTTGCTCGGCTGCACCCGCTTCGGCTCCCCCGGCATCTTGGGGTAGTTGGGCGGGTACGGCAAATCCCCCAACCCCCGGTCCTCATCGGCCTGCACCATCTCCAGCAGCGGATCCAGGGAATGCGCGACGTCATCGATGCCGGCCCACGGATCGTCGCGCCGCGCAAGCAGATCCGGCACCGTTGCCATGGTGTAGTCGTCGGGGTCGGCGTCTGCGAGCTCCGCCCAGGACAGCGGTGTCGACACTGTGGCGATCGGCGTCTTGCGCACCGAGTACGCCGAAGCGAAAGTTCGATCGCGGGCGTTCTGGTTGTAGTCGATGAACAGCCGCTCGCCGCGTTCCTCCTTCCACCATGACGTCGTCACGGCGTCGGGCGCGCGCCGCTCCACTTCGCGGGCCAGCGCGATGCCGGCCCGGCGCACGGCGATGAAGTCCCACTCCGGCTTGATCCGGACGAAGACGTGGACACCCCGGCCGCCCGAGGTCTTGGGATAGCCGGTCATGCCGAGCTCATCGAGGATCGGTTTGAGTACCCCGGTCGCGATCTCCCTGGCCTCTTTGAAGCCGGTGCCCGGCTGCGGATCCAGGTCGATGCGCAACTCGTCAGGGTGATCGACGTCCGGGCAGCGGACCTGCCACGGATGCAGCGTGATGGTGCCCATCTGCGCGGCCCAGATGATGGCCGACGGGTGCGTCACCTTGAGCGCGTCGGCGGTGCGGCCCGACGGGAAGGTCACCGTGCAGGTCTTCAGGTACTCGGGATGCTTTACCGGAACACGCTTTTGGTAGATCTCCTCACCCTCGATGCCGTCGGGGAACCGCTGCAGGTGAGTGGGCCGGTCGCGCAACAGCGTCACCATCCGGTCGGCGACCGCCAGGTAGTAGTCGACCATCGTGCGCTTGGTGCCCTTGCTCCCCAGCTGCGGGAAGTACACCTTGTCGGGGCTGGTCAACCTGACGGCTACGCCGTCGACATCGAGTTCTTCTGCGGCACTTGCCATCAATGCCCCACCCCGTCGCTTCGCTCGCCCCGGCCGTTCTCCAGGACGTCATAGAGGTCATAGTTCAGCGGCACGTCGAGTTGGTCGAAGGTGCAGCTTGCCGGGTCCCGGTCGGGGCGCCAGCGCCGGAACTTCACCGTGTGGCGGAATCGTCGACCGTGTACGCCGTTTCCTTCCATCTGGTCGTATGCCACCTCACATACCCGCTCCGGGCGAATCGGAATCCACGTCTTGTCGGCCGCCGAGTTCCACCGGCTCGGCTCGCCGTCCTGCGCGTCGCCCGAGCGTAGCGGCTCCAATTCCGCCAGCAGTGCGATCCGGTCTTTGACCGTGAATGACGCTGCGCCACCGACCATGTGGAGATCGCCACCCTCGGTGTAGAGCCCCAGGAGGATCGAGCCGATGCCCTCACCGCTCTTGTGGATGCGGTAACCGATGGCGACACAGTCGGCGTCGCGGGCGTGCTTGACCTTGACCATCTCCCGCTTGCCCGGCAGGTAGGCGCCGTCGAGACGTTTGGCGATCACGCCGTCGAGTCCCGCGCCCTCGAATGTCGTCAGCCAGTGCGCGCCCAGCTCCGGATCCTCAGTCGTTCGGGTGACGTGGCACCACTGCTTCTCGCCCACCAGGTCCTGCAATGCGGCGCGGCGGACGCGGAATGGCTCGGCCAGCAGATTGCGGTCGGCGTCGGCCAGTGCGTCGAACCCGATGAAATGGGCCGGCGTCTGTTCCGCGAGCATCTGTACCCGGCTGGCCGCCGGGTGGATGCGCTGGCTCAGCGATTCCCAGTCGAGCCGGATGCGGCCGTTGATCTCCCGCGGCACCACCACCTCGCCGTCGAGCACGCAGCGTGGCGCGATCTCGTCCCGCAGTGCCGCGAGCAGTTCGGGAAAGTACCTGCCCAGTTCTTTTCCGTTGCGTGACTGCAGCACCACCTCGTCGCCGTCGCGGAACACGAGAGCGCGGAACCCGTCCCATTTGGGCTCGTAGGACCACAGCCCCGCCTCGTCCGGCACCTTCACGGCGGCCTTGGCCAGCATGGGGTCTATCGGTGGCTGCAGCACGGGTAGGTCCACGGTTTCCATACTCACGTAGACCGGCGCGGGTGGGCAATCTCATCGCGCGGCGCGTTACATTGCGGTCGTGTCCCATTCCCCCGCCGGCCGGTTCGCGCCGAGCCCGTCCGCCGATCTGCACATCGGCAATGTGCGCACCGCGGTGCTGGCGTGGCTTTTCGCGCGGTCCACGGGCCGGCGGTTCCTGGTGCGGGTCGAGGATCTGGACGACCGCACGTTCCCCGAGGTAGCGCAGCGACAGCTGGACGATCTGGCGGCTGTCGGGCTGACGTGGGACGAGCCACCCCAATACCAGGCGTCGCACGAGGACCGTTATCTCGCCGTCGTCGGTGATCTGACCGAACGCGGCCTGACCTTCGAATGTTTCTGCAGCAGAAAGGACATCCTGCAGGCGCCGCGGGCCCCGCATGCGCCGGAAGGCGCGTACCCGGGCACCTGCCGGAACCTCAGCGACGACGAACGCGCCCGGCGCCGCGCCGAGGGCCGACCCCCGGCAATCCGATTACGTTCGGACACAAATGAATACACCGTCAGCGATCTGCTGCACGGCACCTACACGGGCGTCGTCGACGACTTCGTCCTGCGCCGCGGCGACAACGTGCCGGCCTACAACCTGGCCGTCGTGGTGGACGACGCCGCGCAGGGCATCGACCAGGTGGTGCGCGGTGACGACCTGCTCCCGTCGTCGCCGCGACAGGCGTATCTGGCCGCGCTGCTGGGCTATTCGCAACCCGTCTATGCGCACGTCCCGCTGGTTCTCAACGCCGAGGGCAAACGACTAGCGAAACGTGATGGCGCGGTGACGGTTTCGGAAATCGGCGCGGAAACCGCCATGGTGCAGATCGCGGCCTCGCTGGGCTACACCGCCATCACACTCGACGGCATGCTGGCCGAGTTCGATCCGGCCAGACTGCCGCGCGGACCGTGGATCTTCACAACTACTCGCCGAGAATGAGCTTGTGTGTCATTCTCGCAAAGGATTTGACACATAAGCTCAGTTTCAACGGACCGGTCTACACCCGGCGCGGCACTCCGAAGACCTTGGCCAGGATGAACCCCCGCACCGACGCGGGGATGTTCGTCATGAGCGCCGCCTGAATCTTGGGCCCGAGCCCCACGATGTACCGCGCTTTGGGTCGCCGCGCGGTGAGCGCTTCCTCCACCACCGCAACGACTTTCGACGGATCGACCGCCATCTTCTGCGACAGCGGCACCACCTTCTTCATACCGGCGATATGTCGCGAGTACAGCGCGTGCTGCGTGGGCGAAACGCCGGATTCCAACTCGGCGACCATGTCGTCGGCCTTGCGCCACATGTCCGTATCGGTCTGGGCGGGCTCCACGACCACCACGGGAACGCCCCAGGGCCGCAGTTCGATTCGCAGCGCTTCGGCGCCGGCTTCCAGCGCGAACTTCGATGCCGCATAGGCGCCGATCATCGGCGTCGACAGCTGGCCGTTGATGCTGGAGATGAACACCACCCGGCCCCGGGATGCGCGCAGCTTGGGCAGTACCGCCGCCGTCACGGCGAACTGACCCACCACGTTGACGTCCAACTGCTTGCGCCAGTCTGCGGACGTCAGCGTCTCCACGGGGCCGGCCACCACGACGCCGGCATTGTTCACCACGGCATCGAGTCGGTCCGGCAGTGCCGCTGCCAGTGCATCGATATCGTCGTCGGAGGTGACATCGAGGATCACCGCCGAAATCCGCTGCGGGGCCAGTGCCACGACCGCGGCGGCGTCGGCATCGGAGCGCACCCCGGCGATGACGTCCCAGCCGGTCGCGGCGAGGTGCTGCGTGATGGCCAGCCCGATGCCGCGGCCGGCACCGGTGACGAGAACTGAAGGCATACGCGCGAGAGTAGCCGGGATCAGACGGTGACCGGCAGCGTGGCCAGGCCCCGCAGGGTCAGGTTGGGCTTGTAGACGGGCTCACCCGCCAACTGCGCGTTCGGGAACCGCGCCGCCAGCGCCGACAACGCGACGGATGCCTCCAGCCGGGCCAGCGGTGCACCCAGGCAGAAGTGCGGACCCTTGCCGAACGCCAGATGTTTGATCACGCCGCGGTCCGGGTCGAATTCGCCGGGCCGGTCATACGTGCGCGGATCCCGTTGCGCGGCAGCCAGAAGCAGCATCATGATGTCGCCCTTCGGGACCGCGACATCACCGATCTGAATGTCCTCGACGGCGACGCGGCTGGTCAGCTGCACCGGCGGGTCAAAGCGCAATGTCTCCTCGACGATCGATGACGCCCGCGACGGGTCCGCCGCCAGCGCCGCCCAATGCTGCGGATGCCGCAGCATGGCCAGCGCCGCGTTGGCGATGAGATTGACCGTCGTCTCGTGCCCGGCGATCAACAGTAGATTGCAGGTCGCGACAATCTCCTCGGAGGTCAACTGGTCGCCGTCCTCTTCGGCCGCGATCAGCGCGGAAATCAGGTCCTCCCCCGGCGAGCTACGCCGCTCCTCGATGAGGTCCCGCAGGTACTGGCGGAGCCAGGTCCCCGCCTCCAGCAGCGCCGTGTTGTCCTCGGCATTGTCTTCATCGACGGCAACGAACGGGTCCAGCCCGCCTGCCAGCAGCGCCGACGCCCGGCTGAACAGCGGCTCGTCCGCCATCGGCACCCCGAGCAACCGGCAGATCACCGCGACCGGCAGCGGATAGGCCAGGTCGGCCACCACATCCATCGTGCCCGTCACACCCTCGAGCAGCCCGTCCACCATGGCCACGATGTCGGCCTCGAGCGCCTTGATGACCTTGGGCGCAAACGCCTTCTGCGCCAGCCCGCGCAGCCGGGTGTGGTCGGGCGGATCGAGGAACAGGAACCCCGGTTCGCCGAAGGGCCGGGCCTGCCGCTGGCCGGCAGCGATCTGCTTCTGTGTCAACGTCGACTTCAACCTGTCGTTGGCCGATGCCGGGTGCCGCAGCACCTCGTCGCACTCGGCGAAGCCGGGGAACACAACGAGATTCGCGTCGGGCAGCGCCAGCGGGCCGCTGGCCAAAAAATGTTCGTACAGCGGGTACGGGTCAGCCCGGTTCCCCGGATCCATCAACCCGAGAAGCAACGTTTGCGGGTCGATCACTCCAGGTGCACCAGTCATACAAGCAATTGTGCACAGCGTGGGATCGTCGCAGGTGGCTCGCTATCTGGGCCCGTAGTAACGCCCAAGCACGTGATCCCGCAGCTCGTCGAACTCCCCCGCGCCGATCGCGGCGCGAATCTGGTCGACGAGCCGGACGATGAACCGTTCGTTGTGGATCGTCCCCAGCGTGGACGCCAGAATCTCCTTGGCCTTGAACAGGTGGTGCAGATACGCCCGGGTGTAGTTGGCGCAGGTGTAGCAATCGCATTCGGCATCAATGGGATTGAAGTCGCGCTTGAACCGGGCGTTGGTGACGTTGAAGCGGCCGGTCGCCGAGTACATCGCGGCGTTGCGGGCGACCCGCGACGGCGACACACAGTCGAAGGTGTCGGCGCCGGCCTCGATGGCAGCGAACAGATCATCCGGCTCACTGATACCGAGCAGATGCCGTGGCTTGTCGTCGGGCAGTTCGTCGGTGACCCAGCCGACGATGGTCGCCAGGTTCTGCTTCTCGAGCGCGCCACCGATGCCGTAGCCGTCGAAGCCGTGCCCGTCCTCGTCGACGATCCCGACGAGCCCCTTGGTGGCCTGTCGGCGCAGGTCCTCGTATTGCGCTCCCTGCACCACCCCGAACAGCGCCTGGGCCGGCTTACCCACGCGCTCGACGGTCAGTCGACGGTGCTCGGCCAGGCAACGAACCGCCCACCGGTGGGTCCGTTCCACCGAACGTTCTTGATAAGCACGGGTATTCACCAGCGTGGTCAGCTCGTCGAAGGCGAAAATGATGTCCGCACCCAGCTGGTGCTGAATGCCGATCGACACCTCAGGTGTGAAGCGGTGTTTGTCGCCATTGAGGTGCGAGCGGAACGTCACGCCGTCTTCGTCGACATGGGCCAGCCGCTCTTTGCCTTCGGCGATGATGTCGTCGGCCTGCAACCGGGCCGTGTCCATCGCCAGCACCTTCTTGAAGCCCACGCCGAGCGACATCACCTGGAAACCGCCGCTGTCGGTGAACGTCGGCCCGGGCCAGTTCATGAACGCGCCGAGACCGCCAGCCTCGTCCACCACATCAGGCCCGGGCTGCAGGTAAAGGTGGTAGGCATTGGCCAGAAGCGCCTGTGCCCCAAGTTCTTTCATGGTCTCCGGCAGGACACCCTTGACCGTGGCCGCGGTGCCGACGGCAATGAATGCGGGGGTCTGGATATCACCGTGCGGGGTGTGGATCACCCCGGCACGGCCACGCCGACCCGGCAGCTGTGCGGTGACCTCGAAGAACTGCTGACTCACCGCTGTATTCAATCAATTCCAGGCCCCGACCCGTGAATGCCGGCCAACCACGTGGAAACAAACAGGTCAGGCCGGTTATAGGTATTTTCTGTGAATACCGTGACCAGTCGTTGGGGCGCACTCCATAATGCACTGGATGACCGGCCGACCGGGCGGTTCGCATTGCAAGGAGCACAAGTTATGAAACGTGGTTTGGTTGTCGCGGTCGCAGGTGCCGCGGTTCTGGCCGCCGGCCTGACCGGCTGTTCCAAAGATGACAAGAAGTCGACGGGTTCGTCGGCCACCGCGTCGGCCTCGGCCTCGTCGGCCGCGGGTAACTCCAGTGCGGGCTCCGGCACCGCCAAGGTCAGCATCGACGGCAAGGCCCAGGACGTACAGGGCCAGATCGGCTGCACCACGGCGGCCGGCAATGTGGTCATCGCCATCGGCAACGCCTCGGGCGGCCTGGGTGTCACCCTCACCGACGCCGACCCGCCGGTCGTCAAGACCGTCGGCCTGGGCGCTGTCAACGGCGTCACCCTCGGCTACACCGACGGTGTCCCGGGCGGCGAAGCCAAGGCCACCAAGGACGGCAAGACCTACAAGATCAGCGGCACCGCCACCGGCGTCGACATGGCCAACCCGATGGAGCCCACCAAGAAGCCCTTCGAGATCGAGGTGACCTGCCCCTAGCAGGCCCCGCACAAACACAGACACGGGTGGTGTTCGCCGATGCCGGAACACCACCCGTTCTGCGTTCCGGGAAAGTTGCAAATTCCCATCTAAAGCCCTGGTCGCGGGAGTAGCGTCCGGTTCACGCCTAGCCGGGGGAGCGTCGATGCCAATGCAGATATTGCCGACCGCCAGTCCTACCGTTCGTCGAGTGCCGCGCGTCCTCCTGTTGGTCGCGCTGTGCTGTGCACTGCTCGTGAGTCCGGCCACCAACATCACGTCGAGTTTCGTCGTCGGGCTGATGAACACGGTGATCGGCATCGGCGGACGCGGAGACCCGACCTCCGCCAACATTCCCGCCAAGCTCAACGGCACCGTGGTGCCGCCCGGTTACACCTACCTGCCGATCAACTACCCGGCGTCGATCCAGCTGTCGGCGAGCACGACCGTCTCGGGGCCGAAGGTGTACAACGCCATCACTTCTCGGCCGGGTGAGCAGCTGATCGTCGCGGGCTATTCGGAAGGCAGCCTGGGGGCGGAGTGGGCCAAACGCCGGCTACTGGCCAACGGCACCGGCCCCGCACCTTCGCAACTGTCGTTCGTGATGATCGGCTCACCGTTCGCCGGCAACGGTGGCATCTTCGAACGCTTCCCCGGCATCAACGTGCCGTTCATCGTCGACAACCAGGGCCCATCCGCGCCATCGCCCTACGACACCACGTTCTACAGCCGGGAGTACGACCCCTACGCCGACTTCCCGGCGTACTTCAATCCACTCTCGTTGGCCAACAGCCTGCTCGGCGTCATGTACGCACACCCCGACGCGTACTACGACTCGTATATCCCCGGCACCACACCCGCCATCGTCACCGTCGTGCCCGACAACGGCGCGGGCGGGACGGACACCTACGTGTTCATCAAGACTCCCGATCTGCCGCTGCTGGTGCCGCTCCGCATCGGCGCCGGCGCCATCGGCTTGACGCCGCTGGTCAAACCGCTGTTGGACGCCGTCGAGCCGCTGCTGCGGGTGCTGGTCGACATGGGATACACCGACCGCGCGAACCTGAATCCGGCGAAGAAGACGCCGTTCTCGTTGTTCACCCCGCTGTCGAAGATCATCGAGACCCTGGGCGCGATCCCCGGCGCGCTGCAGGAAGGCGCCAACAACTTCGTCACCGATGTGCAGTCCCAACTGCACCTGCCGGCCCTGGCGGCCACACCGGCGGTGTCTCCGCCGGTCACTCCGCTGGACGTCTCCGCCAAGAAGACCGCGTCCCTGGCGCCGGTGGCGGCGACTGTCGAGGACAAGCCGACGGTGAACGTGAAGGTTCACGAGAAGACGGACACCAAGACCGACGCGAAGACGGACCCGAAGGCGGACGCCAACACCGGGCAGCCGCAATCGCCGGCCTCGACGCCGAACACCAATACCGACCAGAAGACGAACGACGCCGACGAGCCGCAGGTGAAATCGCCTAAGCCGCAGTCAGATTCGGACACTCCACCGGTGCAGGTGACCAAACCGAAGGCCGATCCCGACGCACCGGTGAAGCTGACCAAGCCGAAGAAAAAGAAGAACGCACCCACGTCGGACACCGACGGCCCGCAGCAGTCATCAGCCGACAGCGATGCCAAGGACAACCCGAAGACAGGTCCGAAAGACGGACCCAAGAACGACTCGACGACCCATGCGCACTCGGAACAGTCCGCGGCCTGACACGGTCCTCGAAATCGAGAGTGCGCACAGATCGCGATCCCCCGCTAATCGCGATCTGTCCGCACTGTCGGCGCCGCTGTTCCGACTCTCAGCGACCACCAAGGAAACACTTTACATACCATTGGTCTTGAATTACGATTTCGGCAGCACCTGCACATTCGTGGGTGAATCACGTCGCGAAAGGCTTCAGACGTGAGCACAACACAGCTCTGGGAGTACCGGCCGTGGTCACGGTCGAGGACTTTTCACGCGTAGTTTCATCGATCTACGATTCCGCGGTCCAGCCCGAGCAATGGACCGCGACGATGGCCGATCTCCACACCATGTTCGAGGCAACCGGCGGCGCTGCCTTGGTGTTGGCCGACGGCGTGAGCCGGGCGCCCCAGAGCGTCACCATCCCGGCCGACGCCCTGACCGAGTACGCGGAGTACTACCGCCACATCGATTACCTCCTCGAGGCGGTCGAGAACGGGCCCGTCGGGCAGGTGCGCGGCAGCCAGGAACTCATCGCACTGCAGCCGAACGCCGAGTTCCACATGGACTGGATGCGGCCGCATCGACTCAACGACGGCCTGTTCGTCCGGTTGACCGACGGGCCCGAGCCGGCTACCTGGCTGGTGGCCACAGAAAAGCGATCCGAACCGTTCGACACCGTCGATCGCGTCCGGCTGGCCGAGGCGCTCGTCCCGCACTTCCAGCGCGCACTGCGCATCCAGCACGACCTCAGTGCGGCCACCCACCAGATCCGCAACATCTCGTCGGCGATGGACAACGTGACCCGCATCGGGATGGCTGTCGTCGACTGCGCGTTGTCGGTGCGGTACCTGAACACCGCGGCGGAGAACATCGTCCGCCGCCACGACGGCTTGACCATCCGCGACGGCTCCTTCGAATTCGCACATCCGCCCGCTGACACGACGTTGCGGCACGGCATCAACGCAGCACTCGGACAGACCGGGTCGGTGGTTCGGGGTGGCACCTCACTGTTGTGCCCGCGCCCATCGGGGCTGCGCCCGTACGTCATTCACGTCCTGCCGTTCCAGCATGTGACGGCTCCGCTCGCCGAATCACGGGCCTTGGTACTCATCCTCGATCCCGAGCAGCATCCGCAACCGGACACCGAGATGCTGCGCCGCCTGTACGGGCTGACAACGGCGGAAGCGGCGGTGGCGATCAGGCTGATACAGGGCGACGGCATCAAGCCCATCGCCGAGAGCATGTGCCTGTCCGCCGGCACCGTCAGAACCCACGTCCAACACATCTTCGACAAGACCGGCACCCACCGCCAGGCCGAACTCGTGCGCACGCTGCTCGCCATATCTCTGTAGTGCGCCAAGCAAATACGCCAATCAGCTGATGTCCATCGGGGGCCGATGCCGGATCCTTTCTTCCAAGGACAAGGAGGTCGCCATGTTCATCACCACCACCGGGCCCAACCCGTGAGCGCCACGGTCGAACGCTGCGACGTCTGCATCGTCGGGGCCGGGATCGCCGGCCTGAATGCCCTCTTCACGACCTCCCAGTACCTGTCGCCGGGCCAGCGGGTCATCCTGCTGGACCGGCGGCAACGAGTGGGCGGCATGTGGGTCGATACCTACGACTACGTGCGCCTGCACCAGCCACACTCGTTCTTCACCGCCGGGAACATCGGTTGGACGCTGGGCGCCCAGCCGTCACACCTGGCCACCAAACACGAAGTACTGACGCACTTCGACCACTGCCTCGACGTACTGCGGCGCCGCGTCACGCTGGACGAATACTACGGCTGGACAATGCAATCCGATGCCGAGGCCGACGGAGTCGTCCACGTGCAGTGCCAGTCGGACGACGGACGCACCATGGTGGTCGAGGCCAGGCGCCTGATCAAGGCCATCGCTTCCGACGTGGAGCCGAACGATCCGCTGCCGCTGTCCAGCACCAGCGTCCACTCGGTGTCGCCGAACTACTGCGACATGCGCACCGGTGACATCGACGCGAGCAACGCTCCGGTGTGGGTGATCGGCAGCGGCAAGACCGCGATGGACACCGCGCTGGCCCTCATCACCCGCCATCCCGGGCGCGAAGTCAATCTGCTGGCGGGTTCGGGCACCTACTTCGCGCACCGCGACCGGCTGTTCCCCACCGGCGGCAAGCGCTGGTGGGGTGGGGTGACCTTCAATGCCTTTGTCGACGAGGTGACCCAACTGTTCGACGGCACCAACGAAGACGAGGTCGCACGCCGCTGGCGTGAACGGTGCGGAGTCTGGGTGACGCCTCGCGCCGGCAACTTCCTCCTCGGGCTGCTGTCGACAGTGGAGCGCGACGCCATCGCCGAAGGCCTGAACGACATCGTGATGGACCATTTCGTGGACGCCGTCGACCGCGACGGGAAGACCGAACTGCAACTGCGCACTGGCGCGGTCCGGGAGATCGATCCGGACAGCTGGATCGTCAACTGCACCGGCTACCTGCTGAAGCACTCACGCCCGTACGAGCCCTACACGTCCCCCAGCGGCCGGGTGCTGTCGTTGAACGCCCGGGCGGCGACCCTGCATCTGACGACGTACATGGGCTACTTCCTGCCGCATCTGATGTTCACAGACCAACTCACGGAGGTGCCGCTCTACGAACTCGACATGATCGAGTTGCGCCGCAAATGCAACGCGGCGTTTCCCCACACGATCATGACGCTGGCCTTGCACAACCTCAGCCTCATGACAGATGCCCTGCCCACCAAGGTATTTCGCGACTGCGGGCTCGACATCGCGCGGTGGTACCCGGCGCCGCGTCAGCTCCTGGGGATGGCCCAGTTCCTGTCCACCCACCACCGTCGCCGCCCGCATCTGCAACGCACGCTGGACACCGTCGCGGAGCGCTTCGATGTCCACTGCGCGCCGCTCGCCCGCGGAAGCGCGCCTACTCAGCCAGTGCCAGCTCCGGCGGCGGGACGCGCAGACCACGGGTGAGGACCAGGAGGTAGACCACGCCGATCGACATCCAGATCACCCCGAGAGTCAGTGCGGCACTGCCGAGTTGAGTGAGCAGGTATACGTCCACGACCGCGCCGATCAGCGGGATCGCCACGTATGTCAGCGGATTCAGCCGTTGTTCGTGGCGATGCCGGACGAAGTAGCCGATCACCGACACATTCACCAGCGTGAAGGCCGTGAAGGCGCCGAAGTTGATGAACGACGTCGATGTGGCGACGCTGAGGAACACCGCGCCCAGGCCGATGAGCCCGCACAGCACGATGTTGAAGACCGGCGTGAAGAACCGGGGCGACAGCTTGCCGAAGAACTTCCTGGGCAACACCGAGTCTCGGCCCATCGCGTACAGCAACCGGGACACGCTGGCCTGCGCGGCCAGGCCCGAGGTGAACTGACCGATGATCAGCCCGGTCACGAAGAAGGCGGCGAACAGCGCCCCGCCGATGGTCCGGGCGGTGTCCGCGGCCAGCGAATCGGCGTTCGAGAAGGTGCTGCCCGGCTGCACCAGCGTCAGGATGTACGCGACCGTAATGAAGACCACTCCACCGATGAGGGCGACGAGCATGATCGCGCGCGGGATGTTGCGCTGCGGATCCTTGGTGTCCTCCGTGAGCGTGCTGACGGCGTCGAACCCGAGAAAGGAGTACGCCGCGATGGCCGCCCCCGCGGCGATCGCCGGGAAGCCACCGGTACCGGTGAACGGAGTGCCGGACAGCAGCGCGCCACCGCCATGGTGAGACACCATATGTGCCACGGCGAAACCGACGAACAGCGCGATCACGAGGAACTGCAGGGCCATCAGGACCAAGTTGGCCTTGTCCGCCACCTTGAGTCCGAGGATGTTCAGCGCCGTCGTCACGACGATGAACGCCACGATCCACACCCACGCCGGCACCGACGGAAACTCACCGGTCAGGTACGCGGCGCCGATCAACCAGATGACCAGCGGCAGGAACAGGTAGTCGAGCAGGATCGTCCAGCCGACCAGGAATCCGAGCCGCGAATCCAGCGCCTTGCGGACGTAGGTGTACGACGAGCCCGCGACCGGGTAGTGCACCGACATCTTGGCGTAGCTCGCGGCCGTGAACAGCATGGCCACGGTGGCCAGTAGATAGGAACCGGCGCTGGCTCCCGCCGACGCCTCGGCGATCACGCCGAAGATGCCCAGGACGATGATCGGTGCCATGTAGGCGAGGCCGAACAGCGTCACGCCACCCAAGCCGAGGGTTGCGTTGAGGTGGCCGGCCTCGCTGCGCTGATGGGCGGTTTCGGTCATGAGTGTCCTTCGGGGTTGACGGTCTGCGGCTGCCACCGCTGGTGGACCAGCTGACCGCCGTAGACAGGCAGCTCGATGGGCTCGTCGTCGGCGTGCAACTGCTCCCACACCCGATTGACCCCGGCGGTGCCATGGGTCCGCACCGCGGTCACCCGGTCGAGGTCGATGGCCAGATGCGTGACCTCGGGCTCGGCGTGCGCCGCTTGCGCGAGTACCTCGCCCTCCGGTCCGACGTAGATGCTCTGCCCGCGCCCGAGCGGCCCGGCGGCGTTGACGCTGAGGTAGTAGATCTGGTTCGTGATCGCGTTGGCGCGGGCCAGGACGAGTTCCTGCGCGCGGTCGTCGGACGTCGTCTTGACGATGTTGAACACGACTTCCGCGCCGAGCCACGCGATCTGCCGGGTCGCCTCCGGGAACCAGCTGTCGTAGCAGATGTTGACGCCCATCCGGCCGGCACCGGGCACGTCGAAGGCCGTGAAACCGGCGCCGGAGGCCCACGGCTCGTAGGGGCGCCACGGGAACACCTTGCGGTACGACGAGACAAGACGGCCGTCGGGATCGAAGACGACAGCGGTGTTGTACACCCGGCCGTCGTCGCCGCGCTCGGCGATTGAACCGGGCAGCAGCCAGACGCCGGCGTCCGCGGCCACGGCGCCGAGCGCCTGCACGAGGGGTCCGGTGAGTGGCTCGGCGACGGCGTCGAAATAAGACCGGGGATCGTCAGCGCCGTCGCTGGCACCCAGCAGGTGAATCTCGGGGAACACCACCATCTGGGTATCCGGGCGCTCGGCGAGGATCGCCGCGAGGTCAGCAGCCAGCTCGGCCACCGGATCGTCGCCCTGCAACGGACTGGCCTGGGCGAGAGCGACCCGCCATTGTCGACTCATCTCACCTCATCGTCGTCGGCGGTCACGGCCTCAGTGTGCGCCAGGACACATAGGCCATGCCCGGACAATCCCGGGATTTTCTGCGGGCCGTTTCGACATTCTGTACATTCGCGCCGGAATCAGCGCGGGTGCGCGGCGAAGAATTGCCAGACGGTGTCGGTCGCGTTCAGCGCGGTCGACGGCTGCGGGAGGTCGCCCAGCCGTTGCGCGAGCGGGCTCGGTACCCCGCCGGGCCATTGATGACCGGCGCCGGCGACGCTGATCAGTTCGACGGTGCGCCCGCCCGGGCAGTCCGCGATCTGCGTTGTCACGACGCCGGCCGTGGACGTTGTCGGCGCCCCACATCCGTCGATGCTTCGCCACGTCGCGTTCACGGCGGGCACCGACGGTCCGTCGACGTTGGGTGCACCGCTGAGCGTTCTGGCCTTGCCCGGCCCGCCCTCGAAGGGAACGCGGTCGTCGGCAGTGCCGTGGATTTGCAGCACCGAGGTCGGCGCCGCGCGCGAACAGTCGGTCAACTGCGTCCCGGCGACTGGTGCGACCGCAGCGAACAGATCCGTCTGGCACGCGAGGCGCAGCGCCATCATGGCGCCGTTGGACATGCCGGTGACATAGATGCGTGCACCGTCGACGGGCACCTGCGATTGGATCGCGGCGACCATCGCGGTGATGAACCCGACATCATCGATATCGCGTTTCTTCGGTACGCCACAACAGGTTCCGGCGTTCCATGCGCGATCCATGCCGTCGGGGTAGGCAACCAGGAACCGGCCGGCATCGGCCTGGCCGTCCCAGTTGTAGGCACGCTCGGCCTGCGCGCCGTCACCGTAGCCGCCGTGCAGCATCACGACCAACGGGGCCGCGCCGCCGAGCCCGGCCGGCCGGTACACGTGGAAGGTCCGGGTCAGCCCGCCCGCCTGCACCGAGTGGCTCGACTGGCCGACGGGTATGCCGCTTTCCGGCGCACCCGCTGCGTGTTGTCCGCCGACACAACCGCCGATCATCGCGACCATGCCGACAACGAGCACGCCCAACAAGGCCTGTCGCACAGACTGGAACATGTCATACATCGTGCACTCGCCCCAATAAATTGACAAGTAACTTGTCAATTAACAGTTGGTGGGACACTCAGTCGGTGGCGGATGCATCCTCTAATACCGGCTGGCGGCCGACTACGCCCGCCATGTTGCACATGGTCGCGGGCCTCGCCGCACCACGGTTGCGGGCCGCATTCGAGGATGCCGGCCTGACGGGCATCCGGCCGGCGCAGGCGGTCGCGCTGGTGCCGTTGGCCGGCGGCCCGCTGCATGCCTCGATGTTGGCTGACCACCTCGGCGTCACCAGGCAGGCCGTGGCCCAGGCAATCCGCGCTCTGGAGCCGCACGGCTATGTGACCAGGACCCGCGACCCCTCCGACGCCCGGACGTTGCTCATCGAGCTGACCCCGCTAGGCAGGCAGGCACTGGCAGTGATGCGCACCAACGCCATTGCGATCGAGGCCGATTGGCGGAAGGTTCTGGGCCAACGGCGCCTGGCCGACCTTCGTGAAACCCTGCAGCTGCTCCTGACGTACCAGAATTTCTGATGAGCTAACAGCGTGGGCTACCTAGCGAGCCGAGCCAGTGCCACAGCAGCGGCGTTGGTGCCACACATGCCGTGTCCACCCGGGCCCGGCGGCGTGGCCGCCGAGCAGATGTACATCCCGGGGACGCCGATGGTGTACGGCGACAACGTGGTTCGCGGACCGAAGGCCAGCTGGCGGATGTCCTTGGCGCCGGTGTTGATGTCACCGCCGACGTAATTGGGGTTGTAGACCGACATTTCGGTGGTCGACCGCACGGCCTGCCCGACGATGCGATCGCGGAACCCGGGAGCGAACCGCTCGATCTGCGCGATGATCACCGCGGTGGCGTCGCCGCCGTAGCCGCCCGGCACATGGGCATAGGCCGAGACCGGGTTGATGGTGCCGACCGAACGTTGCGGGTCAGCCAGGTACTGCTGAAACACCAGAACAAAGGGGCGCCGCGGCATCCGGCCCGCATGAATATCCCGTTCGGTCGCGGCGATCTCGGCGAAGTCACCGCCCAGGTGGACGGTGCCGGCCCGGCGCGCCGCCGTGTTGGTCCACGGCACATCGCCCTCCACCGCGAAGTCGACCTTGAAAGCGCCTGGGCCGTAACGAAATCGATCGAAGGCGCGGCGCACCCGTGTAGGCAGCCGATCCCCCAGGATGCCGGCGACGGCGGTGGGTGACAGATCGAACATGGTGATGTCGGCGGGCGGCAACTGCGATGCCGCGGTGATCGGCACGCCGGTCTCGATCTTGCCGCCCAGCTCGGTCAGCACCGCTTCGAAGGCGTCGGTGATCGACTGCGATCCCCCGGCGGCCACCGGCCAGCCGTTGGCGTGCCCGGCGGTGATGATGCCCAGCCCGATCGCGGAGGTGAGCGGGCGGTGCAGCGGTTGGAAGGTGTGCGCGGCAACGCCTCCGAAGAGCGCGCGGGCCTGCGGCGTACGGAACACGCGGGCCAGTGCGGCGGCGGGCAGCACCGTCGGCGCGCCGAACCGGGCCAGCCCCAGCGGATGCCGCGGCACCCGCAGCAGCGGTCCCATGATGTCCTCGGACAGGGTGTCGAACCGGCGCGACGGTCCGCCGAACAGCATCCGCCACCGCGATCCGTCGGTCCCGAGCCCGGCCGCGGTCGTCTCGACCGAACGGTTGAGCGCCCCGGCGCTACCGTCGTCGAGCGGGTGGGCGCAGTCGATCTCGGTCCACTTCCACTGCAGGCCGTAGCGATCCAGGCCGAGGCCCCTGATGAATTTGGAGCCGGCGGGCATCACATGGATGGCGGCGCAATCGTCGAAGACCAGGCCCGGCAGGACGTACTCGCTGGAACGGATACCGCCGCCGATCCGATCTGCAGCCTCCAGCACCGTGACGTCGATCCCCTTGGCCGCCAAGGTGATGGCGGCGGCGAGCCCGTTGGGCCCGGCGCCGACCACAACTGCATTACCCCCCATCAGTGGAGAACTCCGGCCCGCTGCCAGGTGACGTTGAGCGGGATCGGCCCGTTGGGCAGCCACGGCTGCTCGTCGACCAGGTCCTTCACGTTCCAGGTGCCACGCTCGATGACGCCGAGGGCCGCATCGATCACTTTGTACTCCTGCGTCATCTTGTGGATGGGCTGCGACTCCACCCAGGCGATGACGAACTCGCCCGGCTCGAACTGCGCCTCGGACTGGATGGCCCGGATCAGGTCTTCATTGTGCAGGTGCCCATCGCCGAAGTTGAAGCCGATGATGGTGTTGCACGACATCTCACCTTCCCGGACGACGCGGGTATCGATGTCGGGCAAGGACTTCAGCAGCACCGAGTACAAGCCCCGGCCCTGGCTGTGCATGGCCCGCCACGCCGTCACCTGCTGCGTGAACACCTCGGCGGTGAGCGGGTCCCACCCGAAGGCGACGTACTGGTCGGCCGAGTTGGGCGACGACCGGGTGACGCGGTTCAGCTTCTGCTCGGCACCGGGTGTGAAGGTCCACACCGCCGAGGCCCAGTTGCCGGCGTACTGACGCATGGCCGGCAGGAACGACACCAGGTCGGGGCGCAGGTTGCCGAGGATCGGGAAGAACGACAGGGCCGCGGCGAGCACGAGGGCCAGCCAGCCCGGGTTCATGTCCCACACCGCATAGCCGTCGCCGTTGGGGAAGCCCAGGAACAGGAAGATCGTGGCGTACGCGAACAGCACATTCCATTCCACCGGCACGGCCAGCGGGAACGTGGAGATGATGAACAGGTGGAAGCTGACCATGATCGCGGCGGCCGCGATCGACAGCCACGGCCACGGCGAGAACAGAAGCGCCAGCGGCGCAGCGATTTCCACGATGCTGCCCGGGCCGTGCGCCATGAAGGTGGCCAGGTGCGACGGCCGCAGGTCTTCCGGGAAGTTGCGGTAGTGGGCCCGCTTGAGCCACTTGAACGGGATCGCGGGGCTGTTGCTCACCATCGGCGGGATGACGTTGGTGAAATGCAGACCGAACTTCGAGACGCCGGCCCAAAACCACACCGTGCCGATCAGCAGCTTGCCGGCGATGATCATGTTGACGAACGGCAAGGTGGCGAAAAAGATCAGCGCGGGTAGGTACTGCTCACCGCGGCCGGCCAGGAAGATTGTCTTGTCCCGCAGGCCGATCAGCACGAACAGGATGATCGGTGCGACGAACAGGGCCGGATTGACCAGGCCAGAGGTATTGGCCGGCAGCGCTTTCGACAGCGATTCACTGGGCACGCCGGGCAGCACCATGGCGACGACCACGGTGGCCATCAGCGCGAGGTAGACGATGATGTCGAACCAGGTGCGCCGGTCGCCGTTCGTGAAGGGCACCGCCTTCCACGGCCGCAGCCGAATGGTGTTGGGCTTGGCCCAGAATCGGAACCCACCTGTCATCGGCTTGGTCTTGCCGGCCAGTGGCCCCCAGGAGCCCGCGAAGCCGATGAGTTCCAGGAGGACGGTCCACAGGATCAACTTCTGGTACACGATCGGTTGGTTCCACCACTCGGAGACGTGCCAGAACGCCGGCAGATGCGACGTCGAGGTGGCGATCGCGACGCCACCCAGGGCGTAGAAGAACGTGAGCTTGAAGATGTACAGGACGTGGATCATGCGTGGTGCGCCGTATCCGTCGTCCACCCATTTCAGGCACATGATCCGGAGCCGCTCCTGCAGCGGCATGCGGAGAAACTCTTCCAGGTCGACCTTCGGCAGGGTCGGTTCGATGAATCCCATGATGTGAGCTCCTTTGCTGCTATCAGGCTAGATTCGGGGTTCGGCGGTGGTGAGGGTTTTGCGCAGTGACGGCTTGTCAATCTTTCCGACGGGGTTCTTCGGCAGCGTCTCGAGCACCGTGATATCCACGGGCAGTTTGTATTTGGACAGTGACGCCTGTAGGTGCGCGGCGATGTTCTCGATGTCGAGTTCGGCGCCAGGGTGCGCGGAGACGAACAGCACCGGCTCTTCGCCGTAGAGTCCGCTGGCCCGGCCGACCACGGCGGCTTCGGCGACCCCGGCCAGCTGGTGCACGACGGTCTCGATCTCCTTGGGGTAGATGTTCTCGCCACCGCGGATGATCATGTCCTTGGCGCGGTCGACCAGAACCAGGTAGCCGTCCTCGTCGAACCGGCCGACGTCACCGGTGTGCAGCCAACCGTTCTTCAGGGTCTTCTCGGTCTCCTCGGGGCGGTTCAGATAGCCGCGCATGACGTTGGGTCCCTTGATCACCACCTCGCCGAGCTCGCCCTGCGGAACTTCGGCGCCGGCCACGTCGACGATGCGAATCTCCTGACCCGGCAACGGTATTCCCACGGTGCCGACCTTGCGCGGCCCGTTCAGCGGGTTGCCGGTGCTGGCGCACGATCCCTCGGACAGCCCGTAGCCCTCGACCAGGCCGATGCCGTAACGCTTTTCGAATCCCTCCAGCAGTTCGATGCTGGCCGGCGCGGCGCCGCAGACAGCGAATCGCACCGCAGAGGTGTCGGGCCGCACCTCCGGTGGCAGGCCCAGCAACATCGTGTAAATGGTTGGCACCGCGGAGAAGTAGGTGGCCCGGCTGGATTCCAGGTGAGTAAAGAATGTCGCCGGATTGAACCGCCCGGCAATGGTGGTCCGGCCACCGGC
>Ga0070667_100000390_pt1 | contig 47461 bp, 40 predicted proteins | sample KBSS33metaG_FD_64659 | JGI IMG/M metagenome (GOLD analysis project Ga0070667, IMG submission 64659) | Switchgrass rhizosphere microbial communities from Kellogg Biological Station, Michigan, USA - KBS S3-3 metaG | ecosystem: Host-associated > Plants > Roots > Rhizosphere > Soil ...
TTCGCCAGCTTCGCGATGCTGATGAACTTCCCGCGCTTCAACAAGATGAAGGGCATGGGCCAGATCGTCACCTGGTCGATCCGCGACGAGAGCCTGCACTGCGAAGGCATCACCAAGCTGTTCCACACCTTCGTGGCTGAGCGCCAGTGCCTGACGAGGTCGGTCAAGGAAGACATCATCGACTGCTGCCAGAAGACGGTGCGGCTGGAAGACGCCTTCATCGACCTCGCCTTCGAGATGGGCCCGGTGCCCGGCATGAGCGCCAAGGACATCAAGCGCTATATCCGCTACATCGCCGACTGGCGCCTGGGCCAGCTCGGCCTGCCGCCGATCTACATGGCCGAGGAGCATCCGCTGCCCTGGCTGACCCCGCTGCTCAACGGCGTCGAGCACGCCAACTTCTTCGAGACCCGCGCGACCGAATACTCGAAGGGCGCCACCCGCGGCGACTGGAACACCGTCTGGGCCAACTTCGACAACCGCCGCAAGGCGAAGGGCGCGGACGAAGCCCCGGTGATCGCGGCGAACGAGCCGGGGCTGTTCGGGGATGTGGCGGCGGAGTGAGGACCGGGAGCGCGCAGCAACCCGCGCCTTTCGCCCTTACGCTGCGATGATGACCGAATCGTGGGCGATGTCGAACGTGATGTAGCTGCCGACCGGAGGATGTCCTCCCTGCTGCCACAGCTTGCCCACTTCGGCGCGAGCGTACTCGGGGAGACGTAAGCCTCGGCCGGTACGTTGACCGGCGCGACCAGTTCCTCCAGCGCCTGCACGATCTTGCCCAGCTCACCCATGGAAAGCTCTTTCGCCGGGCGCTTGCTCGTGCGGATGCGGGCATCATTTCATTATTTGACACAGGCGCGCAAATCGCGGCGGCGCTCATCACGCTGCGGCGTCAGTGCGCGCTGTAGGCTGCAGCGCCGCGCGGCAGCGTTGCGATCGCCACGCTGGAGGCCACCATGAAGGCGAGACCAAGCCACAGGAAGCCGTCGTAGCTGCCGGTCCGGTCGAAGATCTGCGCAGCGGCCAACGGCCCGGCGGCAGTGCCGATCGACAGCGCGGCGAGCACGCAGCCGTAGAGCCCGCCGAAGTTCTTGAGGCCGAAATGGCGCGTCAGTAGGTAAACGACGACGTCGATCTCGGCGCCCAGGGTCACGCCGATCAGCGCCGAGGCCAGCGCCATGATCGGGAGCGAGCCACCGCCGAGCAGGAGCAGCAGGCAGCCTGCCACCGGCAGCAGGAACACCGCGGCACCCACCAGAGAGGCCGGTAGCCGGTCGAGCAGGGCGCCGGTGCCGAGACGGCCCGCCAGCGAGAACCAGCCGACCAGCGAAGCGATCGCGGCGGCCGCCATCGGCGAGGCGCCGGCATCGCCCAGGATCGCCGTGAAGTGCACCACCAGCGCGATCACCGTGAACGTGAACAGCAGGCTCGCCAGGAACAGGCGGTGGTAGACGCTGGAGGTCAGGCCCTGGCGCAGCGACGCGCCGGGAAGATCGGCAACCTTGCCGGCGTCGGGTGCAGCCGATCCCTTTCGCCCCTTGTCGTAGCGGCCATGGAACCACACGAAGATGACGGGGAAGGCCACCGCCAGCCAGATCGCCGCCTGCGCCGGGAAAGCGGCGCGCCAACCGAGCGTGCCGATCAGCCAAGTCGCCATCGGCGGAAAAAGCCCCGCCGCGATCGAGGCTCCGCACAGGGTGACCGCGAAGGCCATACCGCGCGAGGCGGTGAAGCGCGAGGCGACCGCGCTGGTCCACACCGAGGCCTGCACCGGCAGCGCACATAGCGCTATGACTGCCCACAGCAGGTACCAGTTGCCCAGCGACCCGCTCGCGGTGCCCAACAATGCGAAGGCGAGACCCATCAGGACCAGCCCGAAGACGCCGAACCGCCGCGGGCCGAAGCGGTCGACCGCCAGGCCGACGACGACGCCGCCGACCGCCTGCACCAGCGTCGCCAGCGTCAGCCCGAAGGTCACCTCGGTCCTGCTCCAGCCGAACTCCTGCGCCACCGGACCGTAGAACGGGCCGACCCCATAGATGTGGATGACGCTGGTGGCGTAGCCGAGCCCCGCCGCCACCGGCACCAGGCCATGCGCGCGCCACTCCTCCTTTGCCGTCGGCACCAGCGGCGCGGCCATCGAGAGCGTTGCGGGCATAGCGCCGGATTCCTCCGCCATCAGCCGTCATCGCCATAGCGGATCTGGCCGGCGATCGGGTTCTTCGCGGGCACCAGGTAGCGTCGCGCGTACCGCATCGCGCTTGGGATCGCGTGCACCGCGCCCATCTGCCTGGCCAGCTGCGAATGCTGGTTCTCGTAGTAGTCCATGAGCCCGTCCGTGGTCATGGCGGGCCGTTTGCGGAAGAAGCAGATCAGCTCGAGCATCGGTCGAGTCCCTCTCAGAGCCGGCGCAGCGCCAGCACGCTGCCCTCGGCATCGGCCGCCAGGTAGACGGTGCCGTCCTCGCTCGCGTCGATGCCGGTGAATGTGAGCATCGGTCCGCACACGTCGCCGACACCGCCGAGCTGGACCGGCTGAGAGCCGCCCGGACCGCCGATCGGCAAGTCGCTCCCGGCAATCTCTCGCGCGCCGCCGGACAGGTCGCTGACGACGACCGCCTGCGCGCCCGGATCGGCGACGTAGAGCTTGCCGGCACGGATCGCGATGCCTTCGGGCCGCGAGAGGTCGTCGAGCACGGTTTCCTTGCGCCCGCCTCCTGAAAGCTTGACCACCCGCCCGGCGCCGCTCTCGGCCACGTAGACGCCGCCGTCAGGCGCGATAGCCACGCCCATCGGCTTGTCGAGGCCGGATGCCAGCGCGCTCACTTCTCCTCGCTCGATCACCAGCACACGGCCGGTCGGCATTTCGGCAAAAGCGATCACGCCATTCGCGGCGGCGATGCCCATCGCCCGATCGTAGCCGCTCGCCAGCACTTCGGTGGTCGCCTGCGCCGGGTTCCAGCGTGCGATATCGCCATTGGCCGTCGTCACCAGCCACTCGTCCCCACCGGCCGAAGCGGCATCGCGCATCCAGCCGGGGTATCCGGGCAAAAACAGCATGCCGGCCAGCTGCAGCGGCTTGCCGGCCTCGAGCAGATAGGTGAAGCCGCCGTCGGCGACGAGCACGTGCCCGTGCGGTCCCACAGCGATGCCCAAAGGCCATTGCAGCCCGCGGTCGACCAGCGACCTGGTCTTACCCGGCTCGACGATCTCGGTGATCGAACCGTTGATGTGGCTGACGAAAGTGCGCTTGCCGATGAAGGCGACATTGTCGAGCCCGGGGCTGATGTCGGCCAGGACCGACTTCTCGCCGGTGCGCGGGTCGATCTTGAGGACCTGGCCGGAATAGATCTGGGTCGAGACGATGTAGCCGTCGGGGTGGAACTTGACGGAGTCCGGCACGCCGAGATCCCTGGCGACGACTTCGGGCTCGCCGCCGTCGAGGCCGATCCGCCAAATCTCGTTGGCGCCCTGCGCGGGGAAGTAGAGCTTGCCATCGGGACCGACTTCGAAGGCGTTGGCCATCGGCACGCCTTCATAGATCACGCGGTGGTCCGAACCGTTGCGGTCGAGCTCGAGGATGCGGCCGCGCATGCGCAGCTCGCCGGCGATCAGCCGGTCCTGGTAGCAGGTGATGGGATTGGCCACGGGCAGGTCGCCGTGGATCACGCGGTATTCGCCCGAGGGCGTCATCATCGACACGCGACCCTCGGTGATCTCGGTGCAATAGAGATTGCCGGCGCTGTCGAAGGCGAGGTCATCCGGCCCGACGATCCCGGCGCCTGCGGGACTGATCGTTTCGATGACGCCGGTGTCGACATCGATCGCGCTGACGCGGCTGCCCGCCACCTGCGCCACGTAGATACGTCCATCGACGTGGGTGCGGATGCCGTTGGCGCTTTGCAGGCGCGAGGCCGGAGTCACGCGGTGGATCGCCCAGCCCTCGCCCGGTCGAGCAGGAAGCGCATGTGCGTTACGGCCGGCGGCTTCAAGCATGTATGCATCCTCTCCGCGGCCGCTGCCGTGTGTTTTGCCGAGTGGTATCGCTCGGCCACGCTTCGCGCAACGTGGCGCAGGCCACGCACTCCGCCATCGCCGGGGCGGCGGCTTGGGCGTGATCGAGAGTTGCCAAGAGTCAGCGCGTGCAGATTGTGCGTCGTATCGATAACCACGTGACCGAGGCAGAACTAGCAACACACACTCGCGCCACAATGCCGGACCAGCCCGCCTTCAATCCCCCTCGCCGGACGAGAGGAATGCGATCCATGCCTGACGCCAAACTCCGCTTCCACGGACGCGCCGCTAACGCCAATCAAGAAAGGGGCAGCTCGCAGCAGCGGACGGTGCCAGCTTCGCTGGTCATCTTCGCAATTCTCCGGCCACCACGGGCGTTCGTCGAAACAGTCGAACCCCCGTTCCCAGCGCGCCGGGCTTCACGCCATGCTGGCCGAATGACGCAGATCGGTCCTTAGAGCGGGTTGTCGAGCTGGATGATCGCCTCGTCGCTGGTGCGCTGGGTGGTCTTGAGTTCGCGCGCGGCCTTGAAGCTGGCGAGCACCGGTGCGTCGCGCCCGTAGAGGTCCGCGAACGGCTGCAAGGTGCCGTCGATCGACCGGGCGAACGTGAAGTAGGTGAGATAGACCGGGAAAGTGCGCGTCATCGCCACCTTCGTGTATTCGCCCGAACGCGAGATCTCGGCCGCCTGCGCCGCCGGCATCTTGGCGCCCAGGATCGCCATCGTCATGCCCAGCTCCACCGCGCGCTCGGTGCGGATGCAGCCGTGGCTGAAGGCGCGCACGTCCTCGTTGAAGTACTGCTTGGACGGCGTGTCGTGCAGGTAGATCGCATGCGGGTTGGGCATGTCGATCTTCATCAGGCCCAGCGCATTGTTCGGCCCGGGCTGCTGCACCACGGTGATCGTGCCGTCGGCGTTCTTGGTGCCCTTGTATCCGGCACTGGCGGCCCAACGCGGATTGCCGAGCACCTTGGCGCCCAGCCCCTCGCCCTTCACGATCGACTGCGGCACCGTCCAGGTCGGGTTGAACACCACCGCGCTAACCGTCTCGGCCAGCTGCGGCGTGGCCGTCCGGCCGGGCTTGCCGACCACCGTCTTGTAGCTGCGCACGATCTTGTTGCGCACCACCAGCCGCAGCTGGAACTCGGGCACGTTGGTCATCAGGTACACGTCGCCGAGATCGCGCGCCAGCCAGCGCCAGCGGTCCATGTTGGCCTGGATCAACGAACGGCGTTCCTTGGCGCCCATCGGGGTCGCGTTGAGCTCGGCCTTGAGGGCGGCATAGTCCGGGTTGGTGGGAGCCAGCTTCGCGACGATGCCGGCCACGTCATGCGCGGAAAGCGCCTGCGCCATGACCTGGGCGGTGGGCATGGTGTCCTGGTCGGGGTCGACCGCGAACCACTGCACGCGCGAGGTCATCGGCGTGCGCCCGTCGCGCAAGTCCTCGATCAGCCAGCCGAACACGCGGCTCGCCAGCGCGTCGAGATCGTCGCCCTCTCCCCTGGCGATCGCGGCCTTGAGCGCCGACGGCTGGTAGTCGCCGGGCATCAGGCCTTCCTTGCCGATGTACTCGATCGTCTGCAGCAGCGCCTTGGCGTCGGCGAGCGTCCAGGCCATCACCGGCTCGGGAACGACAACCTCCTGCACCATCGGCGCAGAGACGACCGGAACGCCGTTGGGCGTGACCACCGGGCCGGTCGGGGCCGGCAGGCCGGTCGCCGGAGTGGTGGGCAGTGGAGCCGGCACCCTGGCCGGCACTTTGGCGGGCACTTTGGTCGGCGCGCCGCCAGTGCTTGTCGGCGCGGGCGCCGCCGGCGCGGTGGGCGCCGTCGTCTGGGGCAGAATGTTCTCGGGCATCTCGGTCTTCGGCTGCTTCGCCTGGACCGCTGGCGCGGCCAGGCCGAGGCCCGCCAGCATCGAGACCAGACTTGCACCGAACCGCCAATACCTAATCATCGTCTGCCTGAACCTGCTCGATCGTGGGGATGACCGCGCCGCGGGCGGACGTGTTCCGCCCCGCGCTGCCATCCCGGTGTGCCCGCTATCGCCGCCCTCTTCAAGGTTTGGTGCTGTCGCTGCGATGAATTGCTTGCGCACAACCGACGGCCGGTGGACATCGCGGGCGATGCAGCCACATGCCGCCCCCACCCGGACCGCACAGCTCCTGCCGATCCTTTCGGTCGTGGCCGGCATTGCCGCGTTCAGCGCGATGGACGCGGCGATGAAGGCCGCCTCGCTCGCGGTCGGAGTGATGACGGCGCTGTTCCTGCGCAACCTGTGCGCGACGCTGCTGACGGTGCCGCTCTGGCTCGCGGCCGGGCGGCCGTTGCCCGATGCGCGGGTATTCCGCGTCCACCTGCAGCGGTCCGCGATCACTGCGGCCATGGCGGCGCTGTTCTTCTACGGCCTGGTGCGGGTCCCGATGGCCGAGGGCATCGCCATCTCCTTCGTCGCTCCGATCATTGCGCTCTACCTGGCTGCCGCCATGCTCGGCGAGCGCGTGCGGCCGCGCGCCATCGTCGCCTCGCTGCTGGGTGTCGTCGGCGTGCTGGTGATCGGCGCGGGCCGCTTCGGGACCGGCGCCTACAGCGACGAGGCGCTCGCCGGCACGGTGGCGATCCTGGTATCGGCCGGGTTCTACGCAGTGAACCTGGTGCTGCAGCGGCGGCAGGCGCTGCTCGCCGGCCCGGTCGAGATCGCGCTGTTCCAGAACCTCAACGTGACCATGATCTTCGCCCTGTGCGCGCCGTTCTTCTTCGTCGCGCCCGATGCGCACAGCCTTGGCGTGGCCGTGGCCGGTGGGCTGCTGGCGACAATGGCGCTGCTGTTCCTGTCCTGGGGCTATGCCCGCGCCGAGGCGCAAGTGCTGGTCCCCATCGAATATACCGGCTTCCTGTGGGCGGCGCTGCTGGGCTGGCTGGTGTTCGGCGAGCGGGTCGACCTCGCGACGCTCGCCGGCGCCGCGCTGATCGTGCTGGGCTGCTGGATCGGAACGCGCGCGGGCGCCGAACCTGTGGTGGATGCCACGAAAGTCTGATCGGCTCGCACGGCCCACCCCTTGACCTTGCGGGTCTTAGCGCGCATCGGCGGGCCGACGATTCCGCTTGTCGCACTGCAGCACGATCGGGGAGAGGGCCCCGGTCGCCGGCCAGCGCGGCGGCACCACCAGAAGGGGAAAACGCCCACCATGACCCAGGTCGGACAGGACACGCTCGGCACTCGCAGCACCATGACCGTCGGCGGCAAGCCGTACGCCTACTACTCGCTGAGCAAGGCGGCCGAGAAGCTGGGCGACGTCAGCCGCCTGCCCTTCTCGATGAAGGTCCTGCTTGAGAACCTGCTGCGCTTCGAGGATGGCGGCTTCACCGTCTCGACCGACCACGTGCAGGCGATCGTCGACTGGCAGAAGAACCCCGTCACCGGCGAAGAGATCCAGTACCGCCCCGCGCGCGTGCTGCTGCAGGACTTCACTGGCGTGCCTTGCGTGGTCGACCTGGCCGCCATGCGCGATGCCATCTCCAAGCTCGGCGGCGACACCAGCAAGATCAACCCGCTGGTGCCGGTCAACCTGGTGATCGACCACTCGGTCATGGTCGACGAGTTCGGCCACCCCAAGGCGTTCGAGGAGAACGTCGAGATCGAATACCAGCGCAACATGGAGCGCTACGACTTCCTCAAGTGGGGCTCCAAGTCGCTCGACAACTTCTACGCCGTCCCGCCGGGCACCGGCATCTGCCACCAGGTCAACCTGGAAAACATCGCCAAGTCGGTCTGGACCAGCACTGACCAGAGCGGCGAGACCGTCGCCTACTTCGACACCTGCGTCGGCACCGACAGCCACACCACCATGGTCAACGGCCTGGGCGTGCTGGGCTGGGGCGTCGGCGGCATCGAGGCGGAAGCCGCGATGCTGGGCCAGCCGGTCTCGATGCTCATCCCCGAGGTCGTCGGCTTCAAGCTGGTGGGCGAACTCAAGGAAGGCGTCACCGCGACCGACCTCGTGCTCACCTGCACCTCGATGCTGCGCAAGCACGGCGTCGTCGGCCGCTTCGTCGAGTACTACGGCCCCGGCCTCGCCTCGCTCAGCCTTGCCGACCGCGCGACCCTCGCCAACATGGCGCCCGAATACGGCGCGACCTGCGGCTTCTTCGGTATCGACGACAAGACGCTCGACTACCTGCGCCTGACCGGCCGCGAGGAAGACCAGATCGCCCTCGTCGAGGCCTATGCCAAGGAGCAGGGCTTCTGGATCGACCCGACTGCGGCCGATCCGGTGTTCACCTCGACGCTGGAGCTCGACCTCGCGACCGTCGTACCTTCGCTCGCAGGCCCCAAACGCCCGCAGGACTGGGTCGCGCTTCCCGAAGTGGACGACGTGTTCAATGCCGACATGGCCGCGACCTACAAGAAGACCCCGGCGCGCGTGCCGGTCGAGGGCAAGGACTTCGACATCGGCGACGGCGACGTGATGATCGCGGCGATCACCAGCTGCACCAACACCAGCAACCCCGGCGTCCTCGTCGCCGCCGGCCTTGTCGCCAAGAAGGCGGACGAGCTGGGCCTGAAGCCCAAGCCCTGGGTCAAGACCTCGCTGGCGCCGGGCTCGCAGGTGGTCACCGACTATCTCAACAAGGCCGGCCTGCAGTCGCACCTCGACAACATCGGCTTCAACCTCGTCGGCTACGGCTGCACCACCTGCATCGGCAACTCCGGCCCGCTGGCCGAGCCGATCAGCAAGGCGATCAACGAGAACGGCCTGGTCGCCAGCGCCGTGATTTCGGGCAACCGCAACTTCGAGGGCCGCGTCAGCCCCGACGTGCGCGCCAACTTCCTGGCCTCGCCGCCGCTGGTGGTCGCCTACGCGCTCAAGGGCACCGTGGTGGAGGACTTCACCACCACCCCGATCGGCACCAGCAAGGACGGCGTGGACGTCTACCTCAAGGACATCTGGCCGACCAATCTCGAGGTTTCCGAGACCATGAACGCCTGCGTCGATCGCAGCATGTTCCAGGCCCGCTATGCCGACGTCTACAAGGGCGACGCGCACTGGCAGGCGATCAACGTCGTCGGCTCCGACACCTACCAGTGGCGCGCCGGCTCGACCTACGTCGCCAACCCGCCCTACTTCGAGGGCATGGAGATGACGCCGGCCCCGGTCAGCGACATCGTCGAGGCCAAGCCGCTGCTGATCCTGGGCGATTCGATCACCACCGACCACATCAGCCCGGCCGGCTCGATCAAGGCCGACAGCCCCGCGGGCCAGTGGCTGATGGAGCACCAGGTCGCCAAGGCGGACTTCAACTCCTACGGTGCGCGCCGGGGCCACCACGACGTGATGATGCGCGGCACCTTCGCCAACATCCGCATCCGCAACGAGATGGTCCCCGGTGTCGAGGGCGGCATGAGCCGCTACGGCGCGGACGTGGGCGCGGTCTACGACGTGGCCATGAAGCACAAGGCCGACGGCACGCCGATGGTGGTCATCGCCGGCAAGGAATATGGCACCGGCTCCAGCCGCGACTGGGCGGCCAAGGGCACCAACCTGCTGGGCGTGCGCGCGGTCATCGTCGAGAGCTTCGAGCGCATCCACCGCTCGAACCTGGTCGGCATGGGCGTGCTGCCGCTGCAGTTCAAGGACGGCGAATCGCGCCACACCCACGCGCTGGACGGCGATTGCTCGTTCACGATCCTGGGCGTCGCCGACCTCAAGCCGCGCCAGGACGTGACCGTGGAAGTCACCCGCAAGGACGGTTCGAAGTTCACGTTCACCGCCCTGTGCCGCATCGATACCGCCAACGAGGTCGAGTACTTCATGAACGGCGGCATCCTGCAGTACGTCCTGCGCAAGCTCGCCGCCTGATTCCGGCTTCACGACCAATCTGAAAAGACGAATGGCCCCGTCCTGCCAGCGCAGGACGGGGCTTTTTCATACATGCCGCAGCGTCAAAAAGCCTTTTTACCCAACCTCTTGACGCGCCGCGCAAGCAACTGCCTTGGGTATAACGCGACCGGCAGACCCTGCCCCACCCTTGACGAGTGACCTGCAAAGGGTGGAACATAAAGGGAACAATCGAGTCGTACCCATAGATGCCCCAACACCCTTCTTCTTTGCCTCGGCCGCCTGCCGAGACGCTGCTCGCGCTTCGCGCCGGCCTTACCGCCGAGCGCACGACGCATGGCGAGCCGCTGGCTTTCGGGCTGCCGCCGCTCGATAGCCGGCTGGCCGACAAGGGCCTCGACGCCGGGGGGCTGCACGAGATCGCCGCCGCTTCTGCAAGCCTCAACGACGATGCCGCGGCGACGCTGTTCCTCGCCGGCATCGCCGCACGCTTCGCGCAGGAGCCCGGCTTCACCGTGTTCTGGGCCGTGACCGCCTTCGACCTCTACGCCCCCGGCCTGGAGCAGGTGGGGCTGGGTCCGCAAAAGCTGCTTCATGCCCAGGGGCGCAAGGACGCCGAAGTGCTGGCCATGGCCGAGGACGCGCTGCGCGACGGCTCGCTCGCCTGCGTGATTGCCGAGGTGCGCGCTGCCGACATGACCGCGACGCGCCGGCTGCAACTCGCCGCGTCGGACGGGCGCACGCCGATGCTGCTCTACCGCCGCCACCGCTCGCGCCAGCGCTGCCCGCTTTCGGTCCCCTCCTCGGCGATGACGCGCTGGCGGATCGGCTGCCTGGCATCCGAGCGCCTGCCTTGGCCCGGCGTCGGCCGGCCGCGCTGGCAGGTCGAACTCGTCCGCCAGCGCGGCGGCGATCCCTTCACTCTCGAACTGGAGGCGTGCGATGCCACGGGTCGCCTCGCTCTTCCTGCCGCAGCTGCCGATCGAGCGCCTGCGCAGGAACGAGCGGCCAGCCAAGCCGCCTGAAGGTTCGAGGCCTGAGGGATCGCGGGCGGGAGCACCGCGATTCGCGCCGCCGATCGACGACGACCCCGGCGTCTGCTCGGTCCCGCGCGGCGGCGGCTGGCGTCCGGGTGCACGCTGGGCGCGGGCGGATGCGGCCGGGAGCGGCGGCCGGCCCTCGCAGGCGCAGCTCGACACCCTGCCCGCGCACCAGCGGCCGACGATGCGCGAGATGGGCCGGCGCAGCGAGCATGCCGAGCATCCGTTCCGCGCGATGCCGCCCGACGAGGGCTGCGCCGTCCCTGTCTCGCTTCCGGTTGCCGCGCCGGATTGGTCGGCCTGGTGGGGCACGCCGACCGTGCTGGTCCTGCGCACCGACCAGCGCGACGTCATCACCGCCGCCTGCCCGCTGGCGCTCGAACTCGGCCTGCAGCCCGGCATGGTCGCCGCGCATGCCCGCGCGCTCATCGCCGATCTCGACGTGCGCGATGCCGATCCCGAGGCCGACCGCGCGCTGCTCGACCGGCTGGCGCTCCACGCTGCGCGGCAATGGACCCCCACCGCCAGCGTCTCGGAAAGCCATTCCGGCCCCGACGGGCTGTGGTTCGACCTCACCGGCACCACTCACCTGTTCGGTGGCGAGGCGCGGTTCTGTCGCAAGCTGCTCGCGTTCCTCAAGCGGCTGGGCTTCACCGCGCGCATCGCCGTCGCCGGTACGCCGGGTGCGGCGCATGCGCTCGCCCGCTACGGCAGCGGCGCGATGACGCTGCTCGCGCCCGGCACCGAAGCGCAGGCGCTGGCCGATCTGCCGCTCGCGGCGCTGCGGCTGGAGCCCCAGGTGCTGGTTTCCGCCGCCCGCTTCGGGCTGGAGCGGATCGCCGATCTCTACCCGATGCCGCGCGGGCCGCTGGCGCGCCGGCTGGGCCTGAAAACCGTCGAACGGCTCGACCAGGCGCGCGGGAGCGTGCCCGAGCCGATCGTGCCGGTGGTGCCGACGCAAGCACCCCAGGTCACGCGCCGTCTGCTCGAGCCGATCGGCACGCCCGAGAGCATCGCACAGGTCATCGGCGACCTCGTCGACGATCTCGTCGCGCTGCTGCGCGGGCGGGGACTGGGCGCGCGCACCGTGCTGCTCAATGCCGAGCGTGTCGATGGCGAGACCCAGCGGCTGGCGGTGGGCGCCTCGCGCGCGACGCGCGACGATCGGCACCTCAAGCGCATGTTCGCGCTGCGGATGGGCACGCTCGATCCTGGGCTCGGCATCGAGGCGATGCACCTGGTGGTCCCGCATCACGAGCCGCTCGGGGCGCAGGCCGCCGGTGCCTTGCTGGAAGCCACGACCAAGGCGCGCGACCTGGCGCCGCTGGTGGACCAGCTCGCCACCCGTGCCGGCGCCTCGGCCCTGTTCCGCATGTCCGCGCGCGAAAGCGACGTGCCCGAGCGGGCGATGGAGCGGGTGCCGCCGCTTGCCGCCGCCCGGGGCTGGCCCGCCTGGAAGCGCCCGGTGCGGCTGCTCCAGCGCCCCGAGCCGCTCTCGCACGTGGTCGCGCTGCTGCCCGACCAGCCGCCGCGGCGCTTCACCTGGCGCCGGCAGAGCTACCACGTCGTCGCCGGCGACGGGCCCGAGCGGGTCCATGGCGAATGGTGGCGCTCCGCGTGCGAGATGTGGGCGGTGCGCGACTACTTCCGGGTCGAGGCCGAAGGCGGTTCGCGCTTCTGGCTGTTCCGCCGCGGCGACGGGGTGGAGGCGCAGACCGGCGATCTCAGCTGGTACATGCACGGCCTGTTCGGATGAGCACGACCACCACTTACGTCGAGCTGCAGGTGACGAGCCATTTCTCGTTCCTGCGCGGCACCTCCTCGCCCGAGGAGCTCTATGCCGCCGCCGCCCTGCTCGGGCACACCGCGATGGGGCTGGCGGACTGGAGCACCCTGGCCGGCGTCGTGCGTGGGTGGGAGGGGCAGAAGGCGACCGGGGTGCGGATGATCCCGGGCGCGCGCGTGAACCTCACCGACGGCCGCGCGCTGCTGCTCTATCCGCGCGATCGGCCGGCCTGGTCACGGCTGACGCGGCTGCTCTCGCTCGGCAAGACGCGCGGCGGCAAGGGCAAGTGCGTGCTCGGGTGGGCGGACGTCGTCGCTCACGCCGAAGGCATGGTCGCCATCCTGCTTCCCGACGCACCCGATGACGTCACCGCCGGCCACCTGCGGGACTTGCGCGAGGGGTTCGCCGCGCATGGGTTTTGTCAACTAACCCTGCGCCGCCGCCCCGACGATGCCCAACGCCTGCATCGCCTCGACGCCCTTGCCCGCGCCCACGGCGTGCGCTGCGTGGCGACCGGCGACGTGCTCTACCACAGCCCGGAGCGCCGGCCGCTGCAGGACGTGGTGAGCGCGATTCGCGAGAAGTGCACGATCGACGAGCTCGGCTTCCGGCGCGAGCGATTCATGGACCGCGACCTCAAGTCACCCGCCGAAATGGAGCGCCGCTTCGCCGCATTTCCTGAAGCGATCCGCGCCAGTGCCGAGATCGCCGCGCAGTGCACCTTCGATCTCGGCGAGATCCAGTACCAGTACCCCTACGAGGAAGTGATGGCCGGCCGCACCGCGCAGCAGGCGCTCACCACCCTGACCGAGGAGGCCGCCGTCGCCAAATTTCCGGACGGGATCCCCAAGCCCTACCGCGACCAGATAGATCACGAGCTGCGCCTGATCGGCCAACTGGGCTACGCGCCCTATTTCCTTACCGTCCACGCCATCGTCGCCGAGAGCAACAGACGCAAAATCCTGTGCCAGGGACGCGGCTCGGCGGCGAATAGCTGCGTGTGCTACCTGCTGGGCATTACCTCGATCGACCCGATCCAGCATGAGCTGCTGTTTGAACGCTTCGTCTCCGGAGAGCGCCGCGAGCCGCCCGACATCGACGTCGATTTCGAGCACGAGCGGCGCGAGGAGATCATCCAGTGGATCTTCGAGACCTACGGCCGCGATCGCTCCGCGCTCACCGCCGTCGTCACTCGCTATCGTACTCGCGGCGCCGTCGCCGAAGTGGGCAAGGCGCTGGGCCTGCCGCGCGACCTCACCAAGATGCTCACCGGCCTGGTCTGGGGCTGGTCGATGGACGGTATCCCCCAGGAGCAGATCGAAGGCCTCAACCTCAATGCCCAGGACCATCGGCTCAAGCTGACGCTGGACCTTGCCCGTCAGCTGATCGGCACGCCGCGCCACCTTTCGCAGCATCCCGGGGGCTTCGTGCTGACTCAGGACCGGCTCGATGACCTGGTGCCGATCGAGCCGGCACGCATGGTCGACCGGCAGATCATCGAGTGGGACAAGGACGATATCGACGCGCTCAAGTTCATGAAGGTGGATGTGCTGGGCCTGGGCATGCTCGGCTGCATGAACCGTGCCTTCACCCTGCTGGAACAGGAGAAGGGCATCCGCATGACCATGGCAGACCTGCAAGACGACGATCCCGACGTCTTCGCCATGATTCAGAAGGCGGATACGCTGGGCGTCTTCCAGATCGAGAGCCGGGCGCAGATGTCGATGCTGCCGCGCATGAAGCCCAAGGAGTTCTACGACCTGGTGATCGAAGTCGCGATCGTGCGGCCGGGTCCAATCCAGGGCGACATGGTCCACCCCTACCTGCGTCGGCGCGAGGAGAAGGAGACGCCCGAGTATCCCAGCGAGGAGCTGCGCGAGGTGCTGCAAAAGACGTTGGGCGTGCCGCTGTTCCAGGAGCAGGCGATGAAGGTGGCGATCGTCGGCGCCGGGTTCACCCCGCAGGAGGCCGACCAGTTGCGCCGAGCCATGGCAACCTTCAAGCTGACCGGCGGCGTCAGTCACTTCTACGATAAGCTGGTCGGCGGGATGGTCTCGCGCGGCTATCCCAGGGACTTCGCCGAGCGCACTTTCAAGCAAATCGAGGGCTTTGGTTCCTACGGCTTTCCCGAAAGCCACGCCGCCTCCTTCGCCAAGATCGCCTACGCTAGCTGCTGGATGAAGCACCATCATCCCGATGTGTTCTGTGCAGCCCTGCTCAACGCCCAACCCATGGGCTTCTACGCACCCGCCCAGATCGTGCGCGATGCGAAGAACCACGGCGTCGAGGTGCGGCCCGCATCGGTCAATCACAGCCACTGGGATTGCACGCTGGAGCCGGGCGGCAGTCACTACTTCGCCGTCCGCCTGGGCCTGCGCCAAGTATGTGGCCTTGCCAATCTCCATGGCGCGAAGATCGTCGCGGCGCGCGGGCCGGCGCCCTATGACAGTGTCGAGGAGGTCTGGCGCCGCGCCGAGGTGCCGCGCTCAGCGATCGAACGGCTGGCCGAGGCTGACGTTTTCCATGACATGGCCGAAAGCCGGCGGCAGGGGCTGTGGAAGGTCAAGGGCCTCGGCGAAGCGCCGCTGCCGCTGTTCGCCGCCGCCGACGCGCGCACAAAAGGCTTCTCGCCCGAGGGCATCGAGCCGGCGGTGGCGCTGAAAGTCATGACCCAAGGCCGCGAGGTCGTAGAGGACTACCGTTCGCTCCAGCTATCCTTGCGCGGCCACCCGATCCAGTTCCTGCGCGACGAACTGGATCGGATACGCGTGGTGCGCTGCGCTGATCTCGCCTCGATCCGCGATGGTCGCCATGTCGAGGTCGCTGGCGTCATCCTGGTGCGCCAGCGGCCCGGCTCGGCCAAAGGCGTGCTGTTCGTGACGATCGAGGACGAGACTGGCGTCGCGCAGGGCATCCTGTGGCCCAATGTCTTCGAGACCTATCGCCGCCAGGTAATGTCCGCCTCGATGATCGCGATGCGCGGGCGATTGCAAAAGGAAGGCGAGGTGATCCACGTCGTGTGCGACCGCATCGTCGACCACGACGCGATGCTGCGCACGATCGGACGCATGGACTTCTCGGTCATGCCAGGTCGCGGCGATGGCGCCACTCACGGCGGCGGGCCCGACCCGCGCGATCCCCTGTTCCCGAGCGGTCGCACGCTGTCCTATCCACCCTCCGGCACCGCGCAGGATCACAACGAGATCGTGCGCATCCGCAGCCACGACTTTCATTGAGGCTGCCATTGAGGCTGCCGCATCAATGGCAGCCGCCCCTACCCCTCCACCAACTTCAGCTGGTCGAACGCGTCCGTCTCGGACGGCTCGACCATGTCCACCGCATGCAGAAGCGCGCTATGGCAGATCCTCGCAGTGAAGCCGATGTTCAAGTCGAGCCCGTCGCCGCCGAACACCGCATCTCGCTCACGACAAGGCGCCCACACGAGCTGCACTGACGCCTCATGCAACCGGAGCGGGAGCGCTTCGTCCTCTTGCGGGTTTCACTTGTGGCATTCCAAGGAGAACGTCTATGCCAGCCACCTCCAAGGCGCAGCAAAAGGCCGCCGGCGCTGCGCTTTCCGCCAAGCGCGGCGACAGCCCCAAGTCGAAGCTGCGCGGCGCATCAAAGCAGATGGAGAAATCGATGAGCGAAAAGCAGCTGGAGGATTTCGCCAGCACCGATCGCAAGGACCTTCCTGACAAGAAACGCTGAGCGATGTCGACCGCCCCGACCGAGCCGCTGATCGTCGTCTGCCCCCACTGCACCACTTCGAATCGGGTGCCCGCGGCCAAGCTGGACGCCGGGGGGAAATGCGGCAAGTGCCACAACCCGCTGTTTGCCGGCATCCCCGTAACACTCAACGCGGCCAACTTCGATGCGCACGCAAGCCGCGCACAGCTGCCGTTGCTGGTCGATTTTTGGGCCAGTTGGTGCGGTCCATGCCGGCAGATGGCGCCAGCCTTCGCCGCGGCTGCGCGGCAACTGGAGCCGGCGATGCGGCTCGGCAAGCTGGATACCGAAGCCGAGCAGGCCATCGCCGCGCGTTTCGCGATCCGCTCCATTCCGACGATGATCCTGGTCAAAAGTGGCCGCGAAATCGCCCGCCAGTCCGGCGCGATGCCGCAGCAGGCAATCATTGCCTGGGCCCGCCAAGCCGCAGCCCCATCGTGAGCGCAAAGACTTCCGGTAAGCACCTTGTCACCCCGGACCATCGCTACTTCGTCGTGCGCGGTCGTCTTTGGCGAAGGGCCGATCCCAGCCTCGACCCGGCACGCCGGGCTAACTTGGTTCAAGAGTTGATGGCGGCCCGACGCGCCGTTGGCGCTGCTCGGAAATCCGAAGACGCAGATGCGGAAACCGATGCGCACCGCCGAGTGGACGCGGCCAAGCATGCCTTGGGAGAGCGCGGTCAAGTCTGGTGGCACGATGGTGCACCCGATCTCAACCGCCACATGGCCAGAAACACGGTTTACGCCGACTGGTACCAAGCCAACCAGGCGAGGCCCGACTAGCCTCGGTTCGACGGCCAAAAAGGATCGAGTTGCGAGGCTTGCGGCAAGATCTTAGGCGCAAAGTAGTGCCTTTCGTCCGAGATGTTGGGTATAGCAGATCCAGCACGATAAGAGGGGGAGAGGCGCATGGACATGGGAGCCGCGGCACTTCTTCCGCTCGCTCTGCTGTTGGTCCTGGTGGCTGTAGCGAGCTTGGTCGAGGCGCACGTCGAGGCGAACAAGATTCGGCTGCCGATGCGTCGCTGGGCCTATGCACTCGCCCTGGGCGTCTACTGCTCGAGCTGGACGTTTTACGGCGCGGTCGGCACTCTGGTGCGCGACGGCTGGAACTACTTGCCGATCTATCTTGCGCCTGTGCTCGCACTGCTAGTGGCGCCGCGATTTTTCGCCAGGCTGGGACATGCCGTCGCAGCGGAGCAGGCGACCACAGTGTCCGACTTCATCGCCGCACGCTTCCGCAACGACATCATCGTGGCGAGGCTGGTGACCACGATCGCGCTGCTGGGCTCGGTCCCCTATATTGCGCTGCAATTGCGCTCGATCGGCAAGGCACTCTCGTTCGTGTCGGGCAGCGCTGTCCAAATGCCGGCAATGATCGCATCGGCCGTGGTCCTCGCGCTGTTCGCGGTGTTCTATGGCGCGCGCAAGTTCGAGCTGGCTGGCCGCAGCGAGGGGCTGTTGTTCGCAATCGGGTTCGATTCCGCGTTCAAGTTCGTGGCGCTGGCAATCGTCGCCGCACTGGCCGGTGGAATCGTCGTGATGATCGGCCACGCGACCATGAGCGAGAGCCTGGGCCACCTCGCCCGCCTGTTTCGGCCCGAACGCCTCTCAATAGAGACCGGCGCGATCTTCCTGGTCTCGAGCCTCGCCATCATCGCCCTGCCCCGCCAGTTCTACATGGGCATGGTGGAGGCAAGCGCGCCCGACGATCTGCTGCGCGCTCGCTTCCTGCTCGCCGGATACATCGCTGTGTTCGCGGTGCTGGCGCTGCCGATCGCCCTCGCCGGGTTGGAGATGCTTCCCGGCCCGGTCGAGCCTGACCTCTATGTCCTCGCCGTGCCGCTCGCTGCCGGCAGTCAGTTCGTCCTTGCTTGCGCGCTGCTGGGCGGCATCGGCGCAGCCGCGTCGATGGCGGTCGTCGACAGCACGGCGCTCGCCACGATGGTGTCCAACGATCTCGTCCTGCTCAGCATCGTGCGGCGATCCTCGGCAGAGGCGGGCGCGATCGGGCGGCAGATGCTGCTGGTGCGGCGCCTGGCTATCATCGCGATCATGGTGCTGGCGCTCGCCTGGGGCCTGCTGCTGCCGTCCAGCAACTCGCTCGCCTCAATCGGGATCATCGCCTTCGCCGCCATCGCGCAATATACGCCGCACCTGATCCTGGCCGCGAACGGGCGTGACCGCGACCCGCTGCCGGCCCGCGCCAGCCTGGCGACCGGACTAGTGTTCTGGCTCTACACCCTGGCGTTGCCGCCAATCCTGCCGCGCCAGGTCCTGAGCTTCCTGGCGGCATCGCCCATCGATCCGGTCCACCTGTTCAACATTGGCGGCGCAACCCCGGTGGTACATGGCATCGGCTGGAGCCTTGGCGCGAACCTCGCCGTCTACGCCTTGCTGACTGCGCGGAAGGTAGCTTCCCCCACGCTGCCGCGGCTCCTGCGTGGCGCTCGCCCAGTCACCGATGTGCGGGGTCTCATGGCCTTGACCGCAAGCTTCGTCGGGCAGGAGCGCGCCGAAGCCGAGTTCGCCAGCCTCGCCCCCAATCAGCCGCTGGATCGGCGCACCGCGCGCAAGGCTCATGAGCTGATCGCGCGCGTGGTCGGCACCTCCTCCGCCAACGCGCTCATTGCCTCGGCGCTGGCCGGTGGCACCATGAGCCTGGCCGAGGTGACGCGGCTGTTGGACGAGGGCGGACAAAGCCTGCGCTTCTCGCGCCAATTGCTCGCCGCGACGTTCGAGAACCTCAATGCCGGCATCAGCGTGGTCGATTCCGAGCTGAATCTGATGGCCTGGAATTCTCGCTATCTCGACATCTTCGGCTATCCGCCCGGTCTCGTGCGCGTGGGGCAACCCGTCGCCGAGCTGATCCGCCACAATGCCGAGCGCAACGACTTCGGCCCTGGCGACGTCGAGTACCACGTCGCCAAGCGGCTGGAGCATCTGCGGCGCGGCGTGGAGCACAGCTTCGAGCGGCACCGCAGCGACGGGCGGGTGATCAAGACGGTCGGCGGCCCGATGCCGGGCGGCGGCTATGTCATGAGCTTTACCGACATCACCGAGGACGCGCGCGTGAGGCAGGAGCTCAACCGCACGCTGGCAGAGCTGGAGGACCGCGTGCTCGCCCGCACTCGCGAGTTGTCAGATGCCAACGCCCAGCTGGCAGAAGCCGCGCGCGACAAGATTCGCTTCCTGGCCGCCGCGAGCCACGACCTGCTGCAGCCACTCCACGCCGCCCGGCTGTTTGCCGCGGCGCTCGACCGTGATCTGCCCGCCAGCGCTAAGCCGCTGCTCGACCGTCTGGATCGCTCAATCGTAGGCGCCGAGGATCTGCTTCGTGCTCTTCTGGAGATCAGCCGCCTGGATGCCGGCGCCGTCAAGCCGCACCCGGAGCGGATCGCGCTGGACGCCTTGATCGGCGACATCGCCGAAACCATGCGGCCCGCTGCCATCGACAAGGGACTTTCGTTGCGGACCGGCCCACTGCCCGGCTGGGTTGAGAGCGATAGTGGTCTGCTACGCTCGGTGGTGCAGAACTTCGTCAGCAACGCGGTGCGATACACACCGGAAGGCGGCGTGGTCGTCGGCGTGCGCCGCCGCGGCGTCCATTGGCGCATCGACGTTATCGACAGCGGGATCGGCATCGCGCCCGAGCGGCTGGACGATATCTTCGGCGAGTTCACCCGCCTGGGCGAAGTCGATGTCGAGGGCTTCGGGCTCGGGCTCGCCTTGTCCGAGCGGATCGTGCGATTGCTGGGCGGCAGGATCGAAGTGCGCTCTATACCCAGCCGCGGCAGCCGGTTCAGCGTTTACCTGCCCAGTGGAGAGCCCGCCCCGACGGGTTTGTTGTCCGCGCCACGCGAGGTGCCTGCCCAGCAGATCGCCGAAGGATCATCGCTGGACGTCCTGGTGATCGAAGATGATCCGCTGATCATCGAGGCGACCGTCGCTCTGCTCAACGGTCTCGGCCATCGCCCGCTCATCGCTCATGACAGGGCCGAGGCGCTCGCTCTGGGAGCCAGACCGGGAGCCGTGCTCGCTGACTACCGCCTCAGCACGGACGACGACGGGCTCGCCGTGATCGCCGCACTGCGCGAACGCTGGCCGGGGCTCCCGACCGCCTTGGTGACGGCGGAACACGATCCATCGATCCGGATTCTTGCGGCCGCTGCGGGTGTATCCGTCTTCGCCAAGCCCGCCCGTCCTGCGGCTATTCGCGACTTCCTGACAGAGGTGTCAGTGACGCAAGTCTAGCCCAAGCGCGCGCGCCACCAGTGCGGCCTGGGTGCGGTTGGTGACATCGAGCTTGCGCATGATCGCGGTCATGTGCGCCTTCACCGTCGCTTCGCTGATCTTGAGTGAGTGGGCGATCTGCTTGTTGAGCTGACCCTCCAGCACCGCAAGCAGCACCTTGAGCTCGGTCGGCGTCAGGCTGGCGATCGTGTCGCGGATCGGATCGGCTGGGGCATCGGGACGCGACCGGGCCGTCCCTCCGCCCAGCGCCGCGGTGATGGCGTTTTCGATCGCGGTGAGATCGCTTTCCTTGCGTACGAAACCCACGGCGCCGAACGCCCGCGCCTCCTCGGCAGCACTGGCACCCTCGGCACTGGACACCACCAGGATCGGCACTTGGGGACATTCGGCGTGAAGCAGCGCGATGCCGGAGTAGCCGGTCGCGCCCGGCATTTTCAGGTCGAGCAGGATCAGCTGGAGATCGTCAGGGCCTACCTCCTGTGCCGCGCGCAGCGCCGAAGCGAGCGTTCCCGCCTCCACCACGCGCGCCTCGGGCCGAACCTTCGCCAGTGCCAGACCCAGAGCCTGCCGGAACAGCGGGTGGTCATCGGCGACGAGAACGGTTCCGGGCACGCCGCGTCCGTCAGGCCTCGGCCGGCGCCGGCCGGTTCGCCAGCAGGTGATCGACGACGCCCGGATCGGCCAGGGTCGAGGTATCGCCCAGGTTGCCGGTGTCGTTTTCGGCGATCTTGCGCAGGATGCGGCGCATGATCTTGCCCGAACGGGTCTTGGGCAGCGCCGGCGCGAATTGGATGACGTCGGGCGTCGCGATCGGCCCGATCTCAGTGCGTACCCACTTGATCAACTCGGCGCGCAAGGCCTCGTCGGGCTCCACTTCCGCATTGGTGGTGACATAGGCGTAGATTCCCTGCCCCTTGATGGCGTGCGGCATGCCGACCACGGCCGCTTCGGCGACCTTGCTGTGGGCGACCAGCGCGCTCTCGATCTCAGCGGTTCCCATGCGGTGGCCCGAAACGTTGATCACGTCGTCGATGCGGCCGGTGATCCAGTAGTAGCCGTCGGCGTCACGCCGGCAACCATCGCCGCTGAAGTAATAGCCCTTGTACGTCGTGAAGTAGGTCTGGAAGAACCTCTCGTGATCGCCCCACACGGTGCGCATCTGGCCGGGCCAGCTGTCCGCCAGGACCAGGCTGCCCTCGGCCGCGCCTTCCAATACTTTGCCGTCTGCGTCGAGCAGCTTGGGTTGCACCCCGAACATCGGCCAGCTCGCCGAGCCGGGCTTCAACGGCGTAGCGCCGGGCAGCGGGGTGATCGTCGCGCCTCCGGTCTCGGTCTGCCACCAAGTGTCGACGATGGGGCAGCGCTCCTCGCCGACAACGCGGTAGTACCACTCCCAGGCCTCGGGGTTGATCGGCTCACCCACCGAGCCCAGCAGCCGCAGCGACTTGCGCGATGTTGTCTTTACCCACTCGTCGCCCTCGCGCATCAGCGCGCGCAAGGCTGTGGGCGCGCCGTAGAAGATCTCGACCTGGAACTTGTCGACAACCTGCCAGAAGCGGCTGGGATCCGGGAAGTTGGGGACGCCCTCAAACATGACGGTGGTGCCACCGTTCAGCAGCGGGCCGTAGACGACATAGGTGTGCCCGGTCACCCACCCGACGTCGGCGGCGCACCAGTAGATCTGGCCGGGACGGTAGTCGAACACGTACTCATGGGTCATGCTTGCCCACACCGCGTAGCCGCCGGTGGTGTGCAGCACGCCCTTGGGCTTGCCGGTGGAGCCCGAAGTGTAGAGGATGAACAGCGGGTCCTCCGCGCCCATTTCGACCGGTGCACAGTCGGCACCTTGCGAAGCGACGCCACTCGCCCAGTCGATGTCGCGTCCTTCCTGCATCGGCACCTGCGCGCCGGTGTGAGCGAGCACGATCACGCTCTCGACACCCGGCGCATGCGCCAGCGCCGCATCGACGTTGGCCTTCAGCGGGATGGTCTTGCCGCCGCGCCGACCCTCGTCGCTGGTGAGCACCACGCGGCTGTCGCAATCCTGGATGCGGCCGGCGAGCGCCTCGGGCGAGAAGCCGGCGAAGACGATCGAGTGGATTGCTCCGATCCGCGCGCAGGCGAGCATCGCCACCGCCGCCTCGGGCACCATCGGCAAGTAGAGCGTCACCCGGTCGCCCTTGCCGACGTCGCGGCTCTTAAGCAGGTTGGCGAACCGGCAGACCTGCTCGTGCAGTTCGCGATAGGTGATGCGGCGCTCCTGCGCGTCGGGGCTGTCGGGCTCCCACAGGATCGCCACCTGATCGCCGCGCGTAGCGAGGTGCCGGTCGAGGCAGTTGGCGGCGAGGTTCATGGTACCATCGCCAAACCAGCGAATCCCGAAGTCCGCCTCGTGGAAGCTCGTTTTCCTCACCTGCGTGAACGGCTTGATCCAGTCGATCCGCTTGGCTTCGTCGCGCCAGAAACCATCGGGATCCTCGACCGAACGGGAGTGCATCTCGCGATAGCGCCCTTCATCGACCAGGGCCTTGTCCGACCATTCCTGCGGGACGGCGTAGACGGACTGGGCCATGATATCTCTCCTGTTCTCAAGCCGACTACGGGCTCGCTCGCCCTTTGCGGCCGACTGTAATCCTGCATTTGGCGGGCTGGACCCCCGACCAAGGTCGTAGATACCCGACCATGGTCTCCCTGTCGCCACCCTCCCTTTCGCGCGAAGACATGCTGCCCCGCAAGTGGGTCCCTAACAAGGGAGAGGACTAGGATGAGAAGTCACACGATCCCTGCAGCACTGCTGTGTGCCGGGGCGCTGATCGCACCACAGGCTGCGGTTGCCAAGACGCGCTACGAGGCCGAACTCGAAAGCCGCATCGCCAAGCTGGAAGCCGCGATGGCAGAGCTTCGCGCCTCGAACGCCACCGTTCAGGCGCAGCAGATTGCCGCCGCCGAGTCCGCCCGCACTGCCAGCGAAGCGGCCGCCTCCGCACAGTCGAGCGCGCTCGCCGCCGCGTCGAAGAGCGATGCCACTGCGGCTAAGGTCGCCGCGCTGGAGACGGCGCCACCGACCGAGGGCATGCGCGACGGCAACACCACGATCAAGATCGGTGGCTACCTGAAGACGGTCGCTTCCTGGAGCCACTTCGGCGACGGTGCCGTGACCACCAACTCGCTGGGCCGCGACTTCTATTTGGCGCAGACAATCCCGATCGGCGGCAAATCTACCACCGACACTGACTTCAGTGCGAAGCAGTCGCGCCTATGGCTGAACTTCGCTTCGAACGTCGCCGGGCACCAGGTGAAGGGTTATCTGGAGACCGACTTCCAGGTGAATGCGGAAGCGGCGCCCTCGATCTCCGGCGGCGGATCGCAGCGCACCACAAATGGCTACACCCTTGCCCTGCGTCGCGCCTACGTGTCGATCGATCGGGTCCTGATCGGGCAGGAATGGAGCAACTTCCAGAACACTGCCATCCTGCCGGAGACCACGGACTACGTGGGCGGGGCGGAAGGGACCGTTTTCGTCCGCCAGCCGCAGCTGCGCTACACTGCGTCGCTATCGAAGGCCGCCAGTCTGAGCCTCGCGGTCGAAAACCCGGAGAGCGCCACCGCCACGCTGGGGAGCGCCGCGCTGCTAGAGAACGGCACCGACCACCTTCCGGACTTCACCGCGCGTTTGGCAATGACCGGCAAGCTGGGCGAACTATCGCTCGCCGGATTGGTGCGGCAGGTGCGCATCGAGGTCGCCGGGAACGACAAGACGCAGAACGGCTATGGGGTTTCGGCCGCCGGCAAACTTTGGCTGAACGCGACCAAGACCGCCGACGCCCGCGTGATGGTGACCTACGGCCGCGACATCAGCCGCTATGTCGGCCTGAACTTCGCGCCCGATGCGGTCTACTCGCCCGCGACCGGCAAACTGGAGAACGTCACCGTTTTCGCCGCTCTGGCTGCGGTGCACCTCCCGCTCAGCCATCAGCTCCGCGCGAACCTCATGGGCTCGTACCAGCACGTCGACTACTCAGGCAATCTGCCGGTCGCGAGCATCGCCACCTACAATCAGTGGGCGTTCAGCCTAGCCGCGAACCTGTTCTACTCGCCGGTCAAGAACGTCGACGTCGGTATCGAATACCGCCACGGCGAGCGCCAACTGGTCTCGGGCGCGAGCGGCTCGCTCGATCGGCTCGAGTTCGCCGCGAAGTACGGCTTCTGATCTCAACGACAACATAACCCGGCAGGCCAGGCAAAGGCCGCGCCGCAACAGGAGAGACTGCAATGGCAACGACCTACGATGCCTTGCCACAGCATCACGAACCCACCCGCAGCGAGAAGCTGGTGATCACCGCCAGCTCGCTCGGCACCGTGTTCGAGTGGTATGACTTCTACCTCTATGGCCTCATCGCCTCGATCATCGCGGCGAACTTCCTCACCGGCCTGAACGAGACCACCTCCTACATCATGGCGCTGCTGGTGTTCGCCGCCGGGTTCATCGTGCGGCCGTTCGGAGCACTGGTGTTCGGCCGTATCGGCGACCTTGTCGGGCGGCGCTACACCTTCATCATCACGCTGCTGGTGATGGGCCTATCGACCTTCCTGGTCGGGTGCCTGCCGACCTACAAGACCGCCGGCGTCGCCGCGCCGATCATGCTGGTGGCCTTGCGCATGCTTCAGGGCCTGGCGCTGGGCGGCGAATACGGCGGCGCGGCGAGCTACGTCGCGGAGCATGCCCCGCACAACAAGCGCGGGCTCTATACAAGTTGGATCCAGATCACCGCGACCGCGGGCCTGGCCATGGCGCTGCTGATCGTGATCCTCACCCGTTCGCCCTCGACCGGCGTCGGCGAAGACGCATTCAAGGCTTGGGGCTGGCGCATCCCGTACCTGCTCTCGGGCGTGTTCCTGGCAGTTGGCCTCTGGCTGCGCCTGAAGCTGCACGAGTCGCCGGTGTTCCAGAACATGAAGGCTAACGGCACTTCTTCAAAGGCGCCGCTCACGGACGCCTTCGGCCAGTGGCGCAACGTCAAAGTGGTGATCATCGCCTTTTTCGGCGCCATCGCCGGGCAGGCCGTCATCTTCTACGCCAGCCAGCTTTATGTGCTGACCTTCCTGGAAAAGATGCTCAAGGTCGACGGTCTGACCACCAACATGCTGGTGATCACTGCCTTGCTGCTGGGTTCGCCGTTTTACCTGGTGTTCGGATCGCTCTCGGACCGGATCGGGCGCAAGAAGATCATCCTCACCGGCTGCCTGCTGGCTGCGCTGACCTTCTTCCCCGTGTTCCACGCGCTGACCAACGCAGCCAATCCCGCCCTCGCTCGAGCGCTGGCAACGGCTCCAGTGACAGTGACTGCCAACCCGGCGGAATGCTCTTCGCAATTCGATCCCGTCGGAACCAATAAGTTCGACTCCACCAGCTGCGACATCGTCAAGAACGTACTCGCCAAGGCGGCGGTGAACTACAGTAACGTCGCGGCGCCTGCCGGCACGATCGCTTCGATTACCGCTGGCAGCCAGACCTTCCCCGCACCCGATCCGACAAAGCTGAGCGGCGAAGAGCGCAAGAAGGCGATCGCTGCCTTCACCGCGCAGGTGATCGGCGCACCTGCCGTGCCGGCCAAAGCTGCCGAGGGCGACAAGCCAGCCGTCGAAGCCAAGCCGGCGGTTGTCGGTGAACTCGCCAAAGTTGGTTACCCAGCCAAGGCGGACCCTAACACGATCAACAAGCCGGTGGTCATCGCCCTGCTGTTCTACCTCGTGATTCTGGTCACCATGGTCTACGGGCCGATCGCGGCAATGCTGGTCGAGCTCTTCCCCAGCCGCATCCGCTACACCTCCATGTCGCTGCCCTACCACATTGGCAACGGATGGCTGGGCGGCCTATTGCCGGCGATCAGCTTCGCCATGGTGGCGGCGAACGGCAACATCTACCAAGGCTTCTGGTACCCGGTGGCGGTCGCCGCGGCGACCTTCATCATCGGCATACTGGTGCTGCCGGAGACCTTCCGCCGCAACATCGAAGACTAGGCCAAACGCAAAAATCTGCCTCCTGGCGCTGTGGCTTGCGTTCGATCAATGCCTCAGCGCCAGTCGGCGTGCGAAGGAGGCTCCACTGCATACCGGAGTTTCAAGCATGTCGACGATCCTTGCCCCCGAGGCCTTCACCACCCGCTCGGGCGTAGAACTGCTGATTCGCCCGACCACCCAGTTCGACGAGAAGGAACTGACACGCTTCTTCGATGAGGTCACCGACGAAGATCGCCGATTCCGCTTTCTCGCCGCGAGCGATCACGTTCGCCACGATCAGCTTCGTCCGCTGGTCGAAGTCGACCACCTCCACACCGAGAGCTTCCTCGCCTTCGAGACCAGTGACAGAACGCTGGTCGCGACTGGCCAGCTTGCCTGCGATGCCGCGCTCGACACTGCGGAAGTCGCCGTCTCGGTTCGTGCCGACTACCGCGGTAGGGGCGTGGGCTGGACCATCTTGGACCTGCTGGCGCGCGAAGCCGAGAAGCGCGGAGTACGCCGCGTAATCTCGATCGAGAGCCGCGACAACCACGCCGCGATTGAGCTCGAATGCGAGAAAGGCTTCACGGCCGAGCCGTTCGAGGGCGACCCCACGCTGGTCCTGCTTAGCAAGACGTTTCGCTGAACCAAGCGGGTAGATTTCGCGATGACACATACAGCATCGGACGCAGCTCTGGCGATGGCGATGGCAGCGCTGGTCGGGCTGGCATCGCCAGCCCTCGCGCAAGCCGGAGCGAACGCGACAGGCAAGGAGATCGTGGTGGAAGCGCCACGCACCGCTCCCGGCCCGGCTCCTGCGGAGCGCAGCCCTTATACCGGTGCGCCGATCATCACGACTACCGTCCGGATTACCGCGGGTTATGGCGACCTTGACCTGGCGAAGCCGGCCGACGCCGCGCGCCTGCAAACGCGGGTCGAACACGTCGCGCAAGCAGCCTGCAAGGAACTCGACAGACTACGGCCGTTGGCTCCGGACCCCACCTGCGTTGCGATGGCAGTGGCTAAAGCCAGGCCTGCGGTCGAGCAAGCGATCGCTGCAGCCGCCAGGTAGATTGAGACCTGGCGCTCGATTTGGTGAACAATGGCCAAGCTCATGCCCGAAGAGATACAAATCCGGACCCCGTACGATCTGATTGGCGGCGCCGAGATCGTCCGCCAAGTCGTCGACAGGTTCTACGACCTCATGGAAGAGGATGCCGCGTACGCAGAGCTTCGGGCGATGCATGCTTCGGATCTGGCGCCCATGAGGCAGTCGTTGGCCGGCTTTCTCACCGCGTGGCTCGGCGGCCCGAGAGCCTGGTTCGAGGCGCGACCGGGCGCCTGCATGATGTCGATGCATCGCAGGATGACGATACCCGAAGCCGCCGCCAGCCAGTGGGCAGATGCCATGCACCGCGCCGTGATCGAGTTCGTGTCCGACCGCAGCGTGGCCGAGAAGATGGCACAGGCGCTGGCTTCGCTTGCGCATGCGATGGCGAACGTCCCTGCGCTCTGACAGGTAGAGGCGAACGGCGGCAGATCACGGCAGCGAGCACACGAAATATCGTGATTGCGGTGCCTTGATCCAGATCAATGTACACCCGCCGCCGAGCTGCCAGACAGAGCTCGGCTGCGCTTGGCACCCTGATCACGGGTACTCGCACCAGCCTCTCCCAACTTCGCAGCGGCCGTTCGCTGAACGGCCGCTCTTTTTTGGACCTGCGAAGAGATCGGAACGGAACCGAGGCAAAAAAAGGCCAGCGGACATGCCGCCGGCCCTTTTCCAGAAAACCATCGGTTCAGAAGCGGAAGTATACGCCGCCGCTCACCACCCAGGGGTCGAGCGAGTGTTTGGTCTCCAAGGCCTCGACGCCCGCAGCCGTGTAGAAGTGCGCCGTGGTGTTCATGAAGTACTTCTTGGCGTCGAAGGTGACGCCGATGCCCTTGTCGCTCACCGGCACGTCGACGCCGGCCTGCAGCGCCAGGCCGAGCTCGTTGCTCATCTTGACACGGCTCGCACCTAGCGCGCGGGCGGTGGTGCCGGGCTTCTCGTCGAAAACGATGAACAAGCTTGGCCCAACGCCCACGTAGGGCCGGATCGGACCAAGCGTAGCATGGTACTTGAGCGTGAGCGTCGCCGGCAGGATCAGGACATGGTCAACGATGTCCGTGCCCGAGAGCGCTCCCGAACCGTTGACGTGATGCTGCGTGAAGCAGCAGATCGTCTCGACCGAGACGTTCGGCGTGGCGTAGTACTCGACCGCGAGCGTGGGCACGACATTGTCGTTGGCCTTGGTCTGCCCGCCAGCGGGAAGGCCGACAAGATTCTTCCTTACGGAATCAATCTTGCCGTCAGGCAGCACGCCAGTGGCGAGCACTTTCACCTGCAGGCGGCCATCCGCGCTGGTCGCGAAAGCCGGGGTTGTCGCCAACGCTGCCAGTGCAGCAGCCACATACAGAACGTTACGCATAGTCCCTCGTCCGTCGCCGCAGTGTCCGCACGGCGCGGACCAGGATTGTTGCAGCGTCGCGACAGGCTTTGGACACCCGCGGTCCTGCACGCTTTGATCGCGCGCAAGTTCCGGGAACCTGTGGACATTACCAATACGCCCGCAGTTTGATTCCCATCAATGAGGCTCCGAGGCGTCGGCTGCACAGGCCGACGTGCATTCTTTCCTTTGCGGGGCAAAGTCATGGAAACGGTTCTCGCGCGCGCCGGCTGGTGGTCGGCAGCACTGCTTATTGCGGTCCTCGCCGCCGCATCGGCTGCGGACAGCGGCTATGCGGTGCACATGGCGATCATCGCCGCGGCGGCCGGCATCGGCCTGTGGGTCACCGTCAGCCGCGCCGACTATGGCGCGATCGCGCGCGGGGTCATCCGCACGCCGGCTGACCCCGGCAAGTACGATGACGATCCAGTTCGCTGGGGCATGATCGCCACGATGTTCTGGGGCATGGCCGGCTTCCTGGCCGGCCTCTTCATCGCACTGCAGCTGGCTTATCCCGTCCTCAATCTGGAGCCCTACCTGAACTTCGGCCGCGTCCGGCCCCTGCACACTTCGGCGGTGATCTTCGCGTTCGGTGGCAATGCCCTGATCGCGACGAGCTTCTACGTCGTGCAGCGCACCTGCCGCGCGCGCTTGGCCTTTCCCGGCCTCGCGCGCTTCGTATTCTGGGGCTACCAGCTGTTCATCGTCCTAGCCGCGACCGGCTACCTGATGGGCGTCACCCAGTCCAAGGAGTACGCCGAGCCCGAGTGGTACGTGGACTGGTGGCTCACAATTGTCTGGGTCGCGTACCTCGCGGTATTCGTCGGCACGATCGTCAAGCGCTCCGAGCCGCATATCTACGTGGCCAACTGGTTCTACCTGGCCTTCATCCTCACCGTTGCGATGCTTCACATCGTCAACAACATCGACATTCCGGTCAGCCTGCTAGGCTCCAAGAGCTACCCGCTGTGGTCGGGTGTCCAGGGGGCGCTGGTACAGTGGTGGTACGGCCACAACGCGGTCGGCTTCTTCCTGACCGCTGGCTTCCTGGCCATGATGTACTATTTCGTGCCCAAGCAGGCCGAGCGGCCGATCTACAGTTACCGTCTGTCGATCATACACTTCTGGGCGCTGATCTTCCTCTACATCTGGGCCGGTCCGCATCACCTTCACTACACCGCCCTGCCCGACTGGGCGCAGACGCTTGGCATGGTGTTCTCGGTCATGCTGTGGATGCCGAGCTGGGGCGGCATGATCAACGGCCTGATGACGCTGAACGGCGCCTGGGACAAGGTCCGCACCGACCCGATCATCCGCATGATGGTAATGGCACTCGCCTTCTACGGCATGAGCACCTTCGAAGGGCCGATGATGTCGGTCAAGTCGGTCAACAGCCTGTCGCACTACACCGACTGGACCATCGGACACGTCCACTCCGGCGCGCTGGGCTGGAACGGACTGATCACCTTCGCCTCGGTCTACTACTTGGTCCCGCGCCTCTGGCATCGTGAGCGCCTGTACAGCCTGCGCTGGGTGAACTGGCACTTCTGGCTCGCGACGCTGGGCATCGTCTTTTACGCCGCCGCAATGTGGGTCGCGGGCATTACAGAAGGCCTGATGTGGCGTGAGTACGGTGCCGACGGGTACCTGGTGAACAGCTTCGCCGAAGTCGTCGCCGCCGTCCACCCGATGTACGTACTGCGCGCCTTCGGTGGCCTCCTCTATCTCGCCGGTGCGACCATCATGACCGCCAACGTCTGGCTGACCATCCTCGGCCGGCAGCGCCAGGAAGCGCCGCTGCGCCAGGCCGCCTACGACGCCACTGCCGACCGTCCGCTCGTTGCGTCTCCGGCTCAATAAGGGCACCTCAACCATGGCATCCAAGTCACCCGTGCTCGACACGCATAAGAAGATCGAGCGTAACGTCACTCTGCTCGGCTTCCTCGCTTTCGTGGTGGTCGCGATCGGAGGCATCGTCGAGATCGCGCCGCTGTTCTGGATCGACAACACGATCGAGAAGGTAAAGGGCATGCGGCCCTACACCCCGCTCGAGCAGGCCGGCCGAGACATCTACGTACGCGAGGGGTGCTACTCCTGCCACAGCCAGATGATCCGCCCGTTCCGCGACGAGACCGAGCGCTACGGCCACTACAGCCTGGCGGCCGAGAGCATGTTCGATCACCCGTTCCAGTGGGGCTCGAAGCGGACCGGGCCGGACCTCGCCCGCGTCGGCGGCCGCTATTCCGACGAGTGGCATGTCCAGCATCTGAAGGATCCGCGCTCAGTGGTGCCCGAATCGGTCATGCCCAAGTACGGCTTCCTGGCAGATACCGACCTCGACACCAGTGACGCCAAGGGTCACTTGACCGCGCTAGGCCGGGTGGGCGTACCCTATACCAAAGCCGACCTCGACAAGGCCGAAGAGGACCTCAAGGCACAAGCCGACCCGGAAGCCAACAGCGCCGACCTTCTCAAACGGTATCCGAAGGCGCAGGCGCGCGACTTCGACGGCGACCCCAGCCGTCTTACCGAGATGGATGCGCTGGTCGCTTATCTCCAGGTGCTGGGCACCATGGTCGATGTCAACGCCGCCGCCGCGCAGGAAGAACTGGCCAAGGAGACGGGTCGATGAGCCTGCACTCCACCTACGACGCCATGCGCCACTTCGCCGACAGCTGGGGCTTGGTCGTCATGGCCGTGACCTTCACAGCCTTCGCATTCTGGCCGTTCAGGCCGGGCGGACGTGCCAGCAACGAGGCCGCGGCCCGCAACATTTTCAAGGACGAATACGATGTCGACTAAGCGCATCGATGAAGCGACCGGAACGCAGACGGTCGGCCACGAATGGGATGGCATCGAGGAACTCGACACGCCGATGCCGCGCTGGTGGCTCTGGACCTTTTATCTGACGATCGTGTTCGCGATTGGCTACGTCGTGGTTTACCCTGCGTTTCCGATGCTGCACGGCGCCAGCAAGGGCCTGTGGGGATGGTCCAGCCGCGGCGATCTTGCAGCCGAGACCCGCAAGGCGAACGCCAGCCGCGCAAACGTGCTCAGCCAGATCGCGGTGACGCCGATCCAGTCGCTGCAGGGCAAGCCAGAGCTGATGAAGGCAGCCGTGGCAGGTGGCCGCGCTGCCTTCCGCGTCAACTGCGTGCAGTGCCACGGCTCGGGCGCAGCGGGGGTTCCTGGCCTTTACCCCAACCTCAACGACGATGATTGGCTGTGGGGCGGCAACCTGCAGGAGATCGAGCAGACGATCACCCACGGCATTCGCCAGCCCGGCGACAAGGACACCCGCACGAGCCTGATGCCCTCGTTCGGCCGTAACCAACTGCTGACGACCGATCAGATCGAGGACGTGGTCAGCCACGTGCGGACGATCTCGCATCAGGAGAAGGCCAGTGCGGCTTCGGCACGCGGAGCCAAGCTATTCGCAGACAACTGCGCGGTCTGCCACGGTCCTGCCGGCACCGGCCAACGCCAGTTCGGCGCGCCGAACCTGACCGACAAGATTTGGCTCTATGGCGGCAGCCGTGAGAAAGTGGTCCAGAGCCTTACCAACGCTCACGCCGGCGTCATGCCTGCCTGGCACGAACGCCTCGATCCGGTGACGATCAAGATGCTGGCCGCCTATGTCCACTCGCTGGGCGGCGGCGAAGACTTCGCCACGCCGGCGCAAGCGGACACCAAGATTGCGGCCAATGCGCGCCCCTGACACTGCAGGCACGGCGCCCCTCTACGAGAAGCGCAAGTCCGTCTTCCCCAAGTCGGTGGACGGACGCTTCCGGCGCCTGAAATGGGCGTGGATGGGCGTCACCCTGGCGATCTACTACGTTACGCCCTGGCTGCGCTGGGATCGGGGACCTTACGCCCCTGATCAGGCCGTTCTGATCGACCTGGCGCACCGCCGCTTCTACATGTTCGGCATCGAGATTTGGCCGCACGAGTTCTACTTTGTCGCCGGGTTGCTGATCATGGCGGGAATCGGCCTGTTCCTGGTCACCACCGCGGTGGGACGTGCCTGGTGCGGGTATTCCTGTCCGCAGACGGTCTGGACCGACTTGTTCCAGCACGTGGACCGTCTGATCGATGGCGACCGCAATGCCCAGATGCGGCTGCAGAACGCACCGTGGACGACGCACAAGATCGCCAAGCGGTCTCTCAAGTGGTCGGTCTACTTGGTGATCAGCTTCTGGACCGGTGGCGCGTGGATCCTCTACTTCGCCGATGCCCCCACCCTGGTGCGGGATTTCTGGTCGGGGAATGCAGCGCCCGTCGCCTACGGCGCGGCGGCGCTGCTGACTGCGACCACCTTCGTGCTCGGCGGCTTTCTGCGCGAGCAGGTGTGCATCTACATGTGCCCCTGGCCGCGTATCCAGAGCGCCATGCTCGATGAGAACTCGCTGATCGTCACCTACAAGGACTGGCGCGGCGAACCGCGCGGCAGCGTCAAGGAGGCACGCCACGCCTCGACACCGCTGGGCGACTGCATCGACTGCGACCAGTGCGTCGCGGTCTGCCCCACCGGCATCGACATCCGCGAGGGACCGCAGATCGGCTGCATCACCTGTGCGCTGTGTATCGACGCCTGCGACAAGGTGATGTCCCAGCTCGGCCGCCCGCCGCGCCTGATCGACTACGCAACGCTGCAAGGCTGTGAGCGCGAGAAGGCCGGCGGTGCCAAGGAGAGCGTGCTGAAGACGCTGCTGCGCCCGCGCACGCTGGTCTATCTCGGCGTCTGGTGCACCATAGGCCTCGCGCTGCTCTTTGCACTGGGCACGCGTCAGCACTTCGACATCTCGGCCGCCAAGGATCGCAACCCTGTCTATATGGTGCTGAGCGACGGCAGCGTGCGCAATGGCTTCACGATCAAGCTGCGCAACATGGAAAGCCGCCCGCGCGAGATCGAGGTCGGCATCGAGGGGCTGCCAGGCGCCGCGATGTGGAGCGACGACATGGCTCGCAGCCAGGCCGCACGCTCGCTCAAGGCGACAGTCGCGCCGGACCAGGCCGACACGATCCGGATCTACGTGATCGCACCTGCGGGTACCAAGGCACAGGACTTCAAGTTCACCGCCCGTCCAATCGATGCCGAAGGAGGCAGCCAGGACCACACCAGCCACTTCGACGTACCAGGAGACGTTTGATGCATCCCCAAGCCGCTCGTCCGTTCACTGGCCGCAAGATGGCGGCGATCATGGTCGCGTTCTTCGCCGTGGTGATCATAGTAAACGTTTACATGGCGCGCGAGGCGAGCTCCACGTTCGGCGGAGTGGTTGTGGAAAACTCCTACGTCGCCAGCCAGCAGTACAACCGCTGGCTCGACGAAGCTTCAGCCGAAAACGCGCTCGGCTGGACTGCGAGCGCTATGCGCCAGCCGGACGGTCACGTGATCGTGACATTGGGCGGTCCGGGCCAGACCGCCCTAGTGAGCGCCGTGGCACGCCATCCGCTCGGCAACCAGCCTGACCGGACCTTGCGCTTCGTCGGTCATGGCTCCGGCCGCTTTGTCTCGCTCGAGCCGCTGCCAGCCAACCGATGGCGCCTGCGCCTGACAGTTCGCGATGGTGACAAGCTGTGGCGCCATGAGGGAGACGTGCGATGACCGCTGTCGCGACCGCCGTCAGCCAAGTTCTCAACGAGACCGTTCTGATCGTGCCAGGCATGCATTGCGCAGGGTGCATGGCCAAGGTCGAGCGCGGTCTGGCGCAAGTTCCCGGAGTGGTTGGCGCCCGTGTCAACCTGTCGGCACGGCAAGTGCGCGTAACCCATTATCCCGCAGTCACCATACCCGAACTGACGGGCGCGCTCGAAGCGCTGGGCTTCGCCAGCCAACCCCGCTTGGGCGAGACGCAGGCGGCCCCCTCGGCAGTCAAGCCACTGCTGGCGCCGCTGGCCGTTGCCGGCTTCGCTTCCATGAACGTCATGCTGATGTCGGTTAGCATATGGTCGGGTGCCGAGGGTGCGACGCGCGAGCTGTTCCACTGGATCTCGGCTCTGATCGGTGTGCCCGCCACAGCCTATGCAGGACGCCCGTTCTTCAGGTCGGCGTGGAGCGCGTTGCGCAAGGGCCGGACCAACATGGACGTGCCGATTTCCATCGGCATCACACTGGCGACGGCGCTGAGCCTCTACGAGACGGTCACAGGCGGCCGGACCGCCTGGTTCGACGGCACCTTGATGCTTCTGCTGTTCCTGCTCGCGGGACGTGCCCTCGACGCCGCGATGCGCGACCGGGCGCGCGCCGGCGTGGAAGCGTTGCTGCATCAGGCGGCCAGCGGCACGATGGTGGTAACGGTTGACGGCACGCTAAACTGGGTCGCCGCGCCCGATCTCGTTTCGGGCATGTGCATGCGCGTGGCGGCTGGCGAGCGCCTGGCGGCCGATGGCGAGATCGTCTCGGGCAAGACCGCCCTCGACCAGTCACTGCTGACCGGCGAAAGCGCACCGGTTCCTGCCCAGGTCGGCACTGCAGTTCACGCGGGCACGCTGAACCTCGATGCGCCGATCGACGTGTGCGTGACTGCGACCGGGCGCGACACCTCGCTTGCCGAGATCGCGCGGCTGATGGAGGCGGCAGGCCAGTCACGCTCCGCTTACGTGCGCATCGCCGATCGCGCCTCGCGCTACTACGCACCTGCCGTACATACGCTGGCGCTGGCGAGCTTCCTCGGCTGGATGCTGGCGGGCGCCAGCTTCTACCAGTCGATCGTGATCGCGATCGCGGTCCTGATCATCACCTGCCCCTGCGCGATCGGTCTCGCCGTCCCCGTGGCGCAAGTGGTCGCCTGTGGCGCATTGATGCGCAAGGGCATCATGGTCAAGGACGGAAGTGCGCTGGAGCGCCTGGCGCGGATCGACCGCGCCGTGATCGACAAGACCGGCTCGCTGACGCTGGGCCAGCCCACGCCCGATGCCACTGCGCTGGCAGCGCTTTCACCCGAGCAGGCCGCCGTGGCGCTGGGCCTCGCCTCGTACAGCCGTCACCCGCTCTCGCGTGCGCTTAGCCGGGCCCTGGCCGAAGCTGATGTGCAAGCGGCGGTGCTGGAAGATGCGAGCGAGCAGCCTGGCCGCGGCGTCCACGCGCGCTGGAACGGGCGGATAGTGGCCCTGCGTCGCCCGGACGTGGCCGGCGCCGTCGCGGTGGCGCTCGACATGGAGGGCGAGCCTGTTCGCCTGATCACTTTCGTCGATCGCCTGCGCCCCGACGCGGTACAGGCACTGGCGCACCTCAAGTCGCAAGGCATCGCAAGCTCAATCCTGTCCGGCGACAACGCTGCCGCTGTCGCGCAGATCGCGCGTGCGACCGGTCTTACCGGTCAATCCAGCGCCAGTCCTCGAGACAAGACCGAGGCGATCGCCCGCCTGCAGGGCGCCGGACATCACGTGCTGATGATCGGCGACGGGCTTAACGACGGCCCGGCGCTCGCCGCTGCCGATGCTTCCATCGCGCCGGGCACCGCCAGCGACGTCGGGCGCCAGGCGGCCGACATCGTGTTCCTGGGCGACTCGCTGATGGCCCTCCCCTGCGCTGTCGACACCGCGAGGCGAACCATGCAGGTGGTGCGCCAGAACTTCTTGCTGGCGATCGGGTACAATGTTCTTGCGGTGCCGCTCGCCATCCTCGGATATGTCACCCCGTTGATCGCCGCAGTTGCAATGGCGACGAGCTCGATCCTGGTGATCGCCAACTCGCTTCGCCTGGTGAGGGCGGCCCGATGACCAGCCTTGCCATCCTGGTGCCGATCGCGCTTGTCATGGGCCTGTGCAGTCTTGGGACCTTCTTCTGGGCGCTGCGCGGCGGACAGTTCGAGGACCTCGACGGCGCCGCCAACCGCATCCTGTTCGACGACGAAGCGCCATGAAGCCTACACTACTCCTGGGCCTACTGGCCCTGTTGCCGGCCGCCGTGAATGCCAGGGCACCTGCGACGGTGACGATCTTGGCTACCACCTGCGGCGGCACAGGCCATGCCCTGACGATCCCCGCCGAACCTTCGGCGCCGGCCAGGCAGGACGGCCAACCGTGCTGTGCCAAGGCGTGCCACTCCGGCAGCTGCCGAAAGCGCCTCCAACGCATTCCTTGACCTGCCGCAATGAACCGCCTGCCGAGCGGTGTCAGTACCTTGGCCATGTGGACTTATTACCCTGAACTGCTGAGCACGCCGGTGCCGCGCTACACAAGCTACCCCACTGCCGCCGAGTTTGGTGACGACGTGGGGTCGGCCGATCTCGAAGCGGCGCTTGCCGGTGCCGATGGCGATGTGTCGCTCTACGTGCATATCCCATTCTGCGAGCGGATCTGCTGGTACTGCGGCTGCAACACGACCCGCAACAACCGCGCCCATCGGCTGAGAAGCTACCTCGACGCACTCCACACCGAGATCGCCCTCGTCGGAGAACGCCTGCCCGCCACCGCTCGCGTGCGTCGGATCGCGTTCGGAGGCGGTAGCCCCAATGCAATCGAGCCCGTCGAGTTCGTGCGTCTCATGGTGTCGCTTACGCAGACCTTCCGCGTGGTCGATCCGGTGATTTCGGTCGAGATCGATCCGCGCTCCGTGACCCGCGCCTGGGCCGACACGCTGGCCGGCGTCGGCGTTCGGCAAGCAAGCTTGGGCGTGCAGACTTTTGACCTCAAACTGCAGGAGGCGATCGGACGCGTGCAGGCCGGCCACCTGATCGCAGAGTGCACCGAACTGCTGCGCAAGGCCGGCATCCGCTCGCTCAATTTCGACCTGATGTATGGCCTGCCCGGCCAGACGCTCGCTCAGCTTGAGGACACACTGCGCCAGGCTGCGGTACTGGAAGCGAACCGGATCGCTCTGTTCGGTTTCGCCCACGTTCCGCACCTGATCCCTCGGCAGCGCCAGATCGATGCGACCGCGCTCCCGGATCAGGCCGAACGCTTCACCATGGCGGCACGCGGCCTCGATCTGCTGACCGACGCGGGATACACGCCGGTCGGTTTCGACCATTTCGCCCTGCCGGGAGACCCGTTGGCGCAAGCGGCAGTGAGCGGCCGGCTGCACCGCAATTTCCAGGGCTTCACCGATGACCCTGCCCCCGTTCTCATCGGTCTTGGTGCCTCGGCGATCAGCAGCTTTCCCAGGCTGCTCGTGCAGAACGAGAAAAACACCGGGCGCTATCAGATGATGCTGTCGCAACGTCGGCTGACCGCAACGCGCGGCATCGAGCGTGACGCGGATGACCGAACCCGGGCGGGGATCATAGAGAATCTGCTGTGCGCCGGCCGCGCCAGGATCCCGGCAGCTCTGCTCCGCACCGCTAGCCGGTGCTTGGCGCCCTTCGCAGAAAGAGACCTGATAAAGATGGAGGGCGACGTACTCATCCTCGCCAACGCCGCCCTGCCGTACGCACGCACCATCGCCGCTGTGTTCGACCGCTACAGGATCGACGCCACGCGACGCTTCAGCGCGGCCGTCTAGCCCTAGGATAACTACGAATATCCGGAGCGTCGGCGACGGCCGATATCGCTTGCAACCAATCCAAGCGATGAGGCGCAATGTCATGAGTTCCTGTGCACAATGTTCGGCGCGTGAGAGCGCGATCTGCCAGTCCCTGTCCGATGCCGACCTTGACCGCCTGAGTAGCGCTGGCCGTCACCAGACACTACAGCGTGGGCAGACGGTGGTTTGGCAAGGTGACGAGTCCTTGCTCGTGGGCAACGTCATCGACGGCGTGCTGAAGCTATCCGTGACCTCTGCGGAAGGCAAAGACCAGACCCTGGGCATCATGTTCCAGAGCGACTTCATCGGCCGGCCGTTCGGGGCCAAGACGCAGCACTCGGTCGTCGCCTTGACGGATGCGCACATCTGTACCTTTCGCCGTTCGAGCTTCGATAATTTCGCGCGGCAGCATCCGGAACTCGAGCATAGTCTCCTGCAGCGCACCCTGATCGATCTGGATCGCACGCGCGAGTGGATGGTGCTGCTCGGCCGCAAGAGCGCAACGGCTCGCGTCGCCTCGTTCCTGCTGGCGATGAGCGAACGCGTCGGCAGCGCGGCGGAGGCTGGCGGTGCTGAGGCACTGCGCTTCGAATTACCCCTCAGCCGCCAGGACATGGCGGATCTGCTAGGCCTCACCATCGAGACGGTCAGCCGCCAGATCACCGCCCTACGCGAACAGGGGATAATCGAGACACCGGGTCGGCGAAGCATTGTCGTGCTAGATGCCGAGCGCCTGGGGGATTGCGCCGAGGAAGCCTGAGCCCCCTTTTTTGATCAGGCCGGGCCGCTCGGCACTAGGTCACAGAGAAGAAGGCGGCTAGCGCGGGCGGCGGTTTTCTACTCAGTGTGCGAGCACGAGCGGCAGCTGGCAATTGGCGAGCACATGCTTAGTGACCCTGGCCATGTCGGGTGCCGCTACGTCATCGAGCTTGCGGTTGAGCACGATCAGGTCAGTGAGTGCCGCGTGGTCGAGGTTCGCATCGCTAAGGGTGCCGGCTGTGTCGATCCAGGTCCAGCACAAGTCCCCCGGCCGAGCCGACTTCGATCACCAGACGGTTCGGTTTCGCGATCCCGCTCGGCCTCCATGAACCATGGCCTGCCCTCGAAGGGCAAGCAGTCGCCCTTCGGTGCGACAGGCAGTTCTGCAACATCAAGGCATGTCAGATGTCCGTTGACCGCTCGCGTTATAGCTTAGGGCCGCCTCTAGTCGCGTGTCCTGACCGTAGTCAGCGTGGATCAGCAGGAGAACGTCCTCATGCATTCCACCATCCCAAGCGATGGAGACCTTGCGCGATCTCTCCGGCCGTCCAGAGTACTAGGAATGCTGCCTAGACTAGCCTGCCGCGTCGCCGAAGGGGGCGGAGCGCGCGGTCAGGCGATCCAGCGCCTTGGTGAGCGCAAGGTCCTTCAAGGGCTTCTCGAACACTTCATCGAAGCCTGCGGCTTTCGCACGCTGCATCAGTTCTGCTGATCCGAACGCCGTCATCAGGATCGCTGGATTGATCCACCCTCGCGCACGCAACTGCTCCAGTACGGCAATCCCGTCTGTGTCACCCAGGTAGTAGTCGGCGACCAGGCAGGCTGCCGCCGCGCCGGTGGGATCATCCAGGAGCGCACGCGCGTTGCCATACGCCTTTACGTCGAACCCGCGCCCCTGCAGCAGCAACTGCAACGAACGGCGGACGCCGTTGTCGTCTTCAAGGATCACCACGAGCGGCCGAGAGAGTGCTGGCGTGGCAACTGAATTGTTCATGGCATGCAACCTCATCAATGCATGCCATGACACACAGCTCGCGCTAGATCGCTACGTGATAGTCCGAATGGACCTTAGCGCCCGAGTCCTGCCGCAAAGGCGATCCTCAGCGCGTCGGACAGGCTGCGAACCTCCAGTTTGGTCATGACGTTGGCCCGGTGCACTTCCACAGTGCGAGCCGATATCCCGAGATCATACGCGATCGTCTTGTTCGGCAGACCTTTCGCAAGACCATCCAGAACTTCGCGCTCGCGAGCGGTAAGCACGCCCAGCCGGGTCTCCGCATCCGCGGCCCGGCTCGTCGCGCTATTCGCCAAAGCCAATCGCCCGAACGATTCCTCAATGGCGGCGATCACTGTGGCCTTCTCGAAAGGCTTCTCGAGAAAGTCGACCGCGCCTGCCTTCATCGCCCGGATTGCCGTCGAGATGTCGCCGTGGCCGGTCATGATAACGATCGGCATCGCCACGCCTCGCTCTGCCAGCAAGCGCTGAACCTCCAATCCGTCGAGATCGGGCATCCTGATGTCGAGCAGGATGCAGCCGCGCTCCGCATGCCTCACCTCCTTGAGGAAGGCCCGGCCCGAATCCCAGGTCTCGACCTGAAAGCCGGAGGTCTTGAGCATGAACCCCATCGAGCGACGGATCGCCTCCTCGTCGTCGACGATGTGGACCAGCTTTTTATCATTCATGTCAGCCCTTCCAAGTGCGCCTTCTGCAAGGTGAAGTTAAACACCGTCCCACCGCCCTCACGTGGCGCCATCCAGATACGCCCGCCATTGGCCTCGATGATTGTGCGGCAGATGGATAGCCCCAATCCCATGCCTTCGGCCTTGGTGCTGACGAACGCGGTGAACAGCTGGTCTGCGATCGCCGGTGCAACGCCGGGGCCGGTATCGGCCACGCTCACCTGCACGAACTCGCCCTCGTCGGTCCGCGTGGAAATGAACAGGCGCCGCTCCTCGCCCTCGCTCATGGCCTCGCAGGCGTTGCGGATGAGGTTGAGCAGGACCTGCTGGACCTGGATCCGATCGACGAACACGGGCGAAGCATAAGGGTCAATGTCGAACTGCGCTGTCACGCCACGCTCACGAGCCATCATATGACCCAGCACCCAGGTCTCGTTGATCAGGTCGGACAGAGGCTCGACCGTCTTTTCCAGCTCGCCACGGGCAACGAAGTCACGCAGGCGCCGGACGATGTGGCCGGCCCGAAGCGCCTCCTTGGCGGTCTCGTCCAGAGCTGCGCGCATCAGCGGAAAGTCGTCGGCATCGGGCTGCGCGAGCATGTCCCGCACCGCCTCCGCATAGTTGGCGATCGCCGCGATTGGCTGGTTCAGCTCGTGAGCGACTGTGGACGCCATCGTGCCCATGGCGCTGACACGCGAGACATGGATCAGTTCGGACCGGAGCGACTCCATGCGCTCCTGGGTTCGCTCGCGCTCGGTTAGGTCACGAATGAAGCCGGTAAACAGCCGATCGTTGCCGGTGATCGCCTCGCCTACCGCTAGCTCCATCGGGAAGGTCGAGCCGTCTTTGCGCTCGCCGACAACTATCCGTCCGATGCCGATGATCCGCTTGGCGCCCGTCTCGAGATAGCGGCCGACATAGCCGTCGTGCCGCTCGCGATCGGGAGACGGCATCAGCATGCTAACGTTGCGACCGACCGCTTCTGCCTCACTATAACCGAACAAGGCCTCAGCCGCCCGGCTGAACGATATCATGATCGCGTTCTCGTCGATCACCACCATGGCATCCGGAACGGTAGAGAGGACTGAGCTCAGCAAGTTCTCTCGAGAGCGCAGCTGTGCCTCGCCAGCTCGCCGCTCGGTGACATCACTCACGACCTTGGCGAACCCGCGCAGGCTGCCGTCCTCGTGGTACAATGCCGTGACGGTGATCGACGCCAGAAATTCGGAGCCATCCTTGCGGTAGCGCCAAGCTTCATCCTCGAGCTGCCCTTGCGCCGCCGCCCGCTCGAGCACCGACGATGGTTGGCCCTCAGCAACGGCGTCTTCGGGAAAGAACAGGGAGAAGTGTCGCCCCAGCACCTCATCTTCGCTCCAGCCGGTCAATCGTGCGGCGCCGCTGTTCCAGATCGTCACGTTGCCATTCGCATCGAGCAGGTAGATCGCATAGTTGCGGGCACCGTCGACGAGCAATTCCAGCTCCTCCGCCAGCCGCCCCGCCTCACGAGCGCGCTGATCCGCCCGTTCGGCGCTCGAGGCTGCCCGGCGATCGGTGCGCGCGAGCCTATGCGCCAGGTAGATGACGCCAGCGGCCGTGAGCACGAATGCCGCTGCCTCTACCGCTTCTCCTACAGTGATGCGTTCCGCGCTCCAGACACGGAACAGCAGCGCGCATACGACAGTGAGCCATGCCGGCCCGACACCACACCACATTACTCCGACGAGCACGACCAGAGCATCGAACAAGAAGTCCGCCCGATCACCAAGCCAGGGATCAAGCTGCCAGCGTACGACGGCAGCCAGGAGCGCTAGCCATACTGCGGCAATGTATCTCAGGAGAGGCGATCGCTGCCAGCCTCGCATCGCAGTCGATCACCTCGGTAATTGCGTTCTGACAGCCCAAGGCCACCTACCTCGAAACTCGGCCATTTTCCAGCCGCTTCACGCCGCTTTCACGATTAGGAGACCTTGAATGCACGACGACCATGATGTGAAGCAGCGCGCGCGCCCCTCCTGTACGGCCGTAACGATCGTTGATTTGTTTAAACTGATCGACACCGATCGCGATCAAGCAGAAGGCGCGCTTCCGGATACGAGTGCCGAGTTAGTCAGCTGCTCCAAGCCCATCCGGCTTCACACGCAGGTCGGCGGGTCGGTCGCTGCCCTGCGCGTGCCCTTGGCCGCCCGCGAGTCGATCGCGTCGCTGATTGCATGGTTGGCATGGCCAAGAGCTTACACCGCGATCCACAGCTGGAGCCCCTGCTACGCACCCGCAAGATAGAGCGTGGCATCAAGGCGCTGAACGGGGCCTCGCTGTCAAATGAGTTACAGCAAGGCTCGGCCGCTCGCGCTCCCGCAGACTTGGGCTATAGGGTAGCAACGAGCCTCAGTATCCCCACCCCCGAACTCGATGTGTGCACTGCCTTCAAGGCCCCGCGCGTCATAAATCGAGCCTAATGCAATGCAGGGCGGATCTCACTGCAGCAGGGAAAAGTGCCCGCTATGCCGCCGCTTTGCCGACTAACGACCTTAGTCGAGTGGCGGCCGCAACGGTTTGACGCTATTGGTAAGATGGCATTTGTAAGAGGCAGAACCTAGCTGCCCCAGCTCAGGTAACTTTGCCAAGCACCAAGCAACTTGCGGCGTTTGGCCAGACGATCACTGCAATCTGGCAGAAGGAGCCCATTCTCAACCCCCCTTCCAGTCCCCCGTTTGGGGTAAGCTTGGAGGATACCTGATGGACTTCCTGTACAGCCTCACGAAGGCTGCTGGTGCGGTCGAGAAGACTCGAACTTCCACGGGCTTTCGCCCACAACGACCTCAACGTTGCGCGTCTACCAATTCCGCCACGACCGCTAAATCACGGAGCGGCTTGGCAGGCGCCCCGGGCAGGAGCGGGCCATTAGCAAAGGGTGCGGGGCGCCGCAAGCGGGTGGCCACCTTTATTTTCGAGCCGCGCTGCGGCGGACATCAGTCGGGCTTCCAGCCGATTTCGGCAGAAGCTGCGGCCTTCGGGATGTCAGTCAAAGCCTCGTTGACGGTGATCGTCTCGCCAGGTGCGAGCTGGCGGCGCGAGGGGACGACTTCTTTTTCATAAACGACCGTCTCGCGCTGGTTGCGCAGCACCACCAGAAGCGATGGCACGGCACGCGTCTCGCGGCCGATGTTGCTGATGGTGCCGCTGACACTGAAGAACTCGGTGCCGTCGGGCAGCGGCTTGCGATCCTGCCGGTTGCGAGGAAAATCCAGTTTGAGGTCGGGCTGAGCCTGCTCGAAGGTCGCGCGCGGGATCGGCACCCAATCCGGCAGCCCACCCCACGCAATTGCCCCGGCGAGCCCCAGCGTGACAAGCGCAAACACCGCCGCGCCCCAGGTCGCGATCTTCGTCCAGTTGCGACGGGGGCGGAAAGGCGGCGCATGGTCGAAGCTCGACGGCGCCTCGTCCGCATATACCTCTGCGACAGTGTCGTCGTAATACGATGGCGGTATGCGCCGAGCGCTGGCAGGCGCGACCGGCAGCTCGGCAAGCGGCTCGCGACCGGGCGCGACGGCGGCGGGTGCAGAGGTCTGCGGCGGCACGGGCTGCGGTATCGGCGCCGCGGCTACGGGTCGCTCGCGAGCCGGCGTGACGATCGCCGGCCGCGTTGGGGGACGGGTTGGTGCGGGAGCGGACGCCGGGGCGGAAGGAACTGAAGGAGCTGATTCGGGCGCCGCTGTCGCAATGGCAACCGCTGGGGCCGTGGGCGCTTGCATGGCCAGCTCGGGACCATCCTGGAACCAGCTGTGGCGGCACTTCGCGCACCGCACCGTCCGGCCTTCGAGGCCTATGGCGCTGTCCGGGACGGCGTAGCGCGTACCGCAGGCTGGGCAGGCTATGATCATGGTCGCCCTCCTAAGCACGGTTGAGTCACGCGCGACAAGCGTGTGACCTGTGGGTTCGTGATCTGACGCCCTTTTTTCCACATGCAAGGTCCGCTATGGCCCCGCTGTCGCCCGTTCGGACCCGACGGCAAAATGACAGGGCTACAGAACTAGACGGGCATGAGCGCGGACGGCGAAATCATTCACTTCGACAACGTCGGCCTGCGCTACGGCACCGATCGCGAGGTGTTGAGCGATCTTTCGTTCACCCTGTTCCCGGGTCGCTTCTACTTCCTCACCGGCGCGAGCGGCGCCGGCAAGACTTCGCTACTCAAGCTGCTGTACCTGGCGCAGAGGCCTTCGCGGGGCGCCATTCGCATGTTCGGCACCGACGCCATCACCCTGCCGCGTGCACGCCTGCCGTGGCTGCGGCGGCGCATCGGCGTCGTTTTTCAGGACTTCCGCCTAGTCCCACATCTCTCCGCCTTCGACAACGTGGCACTGCCATTGCGCGTGGCCGGGCATTTGGAGAAGGATCTGGTCGGCCCCGTGGGCGACATCCTCGACTGGGTGGGCCTGTCGCACCGCGTCGACTCCCGTCCGGCGACGCTCTCGGGCGGAGAGCAGCAGCGCGTCGCGATCGCCCGCGCGGTGATCGCCCGCCCGGCGGTGCTCGTGGCGGACGAACCGACCGGCAACGTCGATGCAGAGATGGCGGCGAAGCTCATGCGTCTGTTCGAGATGCTCAATCGGCAAGGCACCACTGTCGTAGTCGCCACCCACGATCTCGACCTGCTGCGCCGCGTGCCTGACAGCCTCATCATGCGGCTCGATGCAGGCCGCCTCTCCGATCCCACTGGCGCGTTGCGCTATCCGCCGCGGCGTCCAGCATGAGCCCGCGCGCGATGGTCGACAGGGGGCGCGAAGCAGGACGGCGCGTACTGCAGCCGCGCACGCCCGAGTTGATCCCGCAGGGCCGGATGTCCGGGCCGATGCCATGGGTCATCGCGATCATGGTCGCGATGACGGCGATTGCGCTTGCCGCGGGGCTGGCGCTCGGCAATGCAGTCTCGGCCGCCCGGGCCGAGATCGAAGGCGGGGTTACCGTTCAGATCCTCGAGCCAAGGGCCGAGATCCGGCAGGCTCAAGCCCGTGCCGCGGCTAAGGCGCTCGAAGACCTGCCCGGCCTCGACGGCTTGCGACAAGTGCCGCAGGAGGAGCTCGATACTCTTATCGAGCCCTGGCTCGGCACCGGCATTGCTGCGGCGACCGGCTCCGCCATTCCTGTGCCTGCGCTGATCGACATCCGGCTGCGGGGACCGGCTACGGCCGAACAACTGGCATCTATCGAGGCGCGGCTTCGTCCGGTGGCGCCGACGGCGCGCGTCGATGCCCAATCGAACTGGCTCAAGCCCGTGTTCGACGCGATGATTTCGCTGCGCCTGCTCGCCATCGCTATCGTTGCGCTGCTTGCTGCGGCGCTTGCCGCCGCAGTGCTATTGGCCGCTCGCTCAGCGCTCGGAGCCAATCGCGACGTGATCGAAATCGTACACCTGCTGGGAGGCACCGACGCGCAAGTCGCGCGCGTGTTCCAGCGCTCGATCGGCTTCGACGCCGCCGGCGGTGGAGCGGTGGGCCTGGCGCTCGCAATGGCAGTGATCCTTGCTCTCGGACGCCGTTTCGCCGGCCTGGGCGCCGGTATGGTCGACAACGGCGCGCTGGTCTGGACCGACTGGCTGCTCCTGGCAGTGGTGCCGGTTCTGGCGACCGGCCTGGCCATGATCACCGCGCGGATGACAGTGCTCCACGCGCTGCGCAAGATGCTGTAGCCTGCCTTCATCATGTTCCGCCGCACCGCCGCCTTTCTCCTCCTGATCTGGGCCTTCGGCTTCATATGGTTCGCCATCGCGCTGCCCGGGCCGCTCGGGCGCGGCAAGCGCACCGACGCGATCATCGTCCTCACCGGCAGCCAGGGGCGTATCGAACACGCGTTGGCGGTGTTGGAAGCCGGCGGTGCGCCGCAACTCCTGGTCTCTGGTGTCGACCGCGAGGTGCGCCCGCGTGAGTTCACGGCACAGTTCCACGTCCCGGGACGGCTCATGCAATGCTGCGTGACATTGGGCTATGCCGCCTATGACACCCGCTCCAATGCGATCGAAGTGGCGCGTTGGGTGGACCAGCATCACGCACGCTCGATCCGTCTCGTCACTGCCGACTGGCACATGCGCCGCGCCGCGCTGGAACTGGCACGCGAGCTACCCGACGACATCCGCATCGAAAAGGATGCCGTGCCTTCGCAACCGAGCCTGAGCGTGCTGTTCCTCGAGTACCATAAACTGCTGGCGCGCGCTGGCGGCAACCTTCTGGGGCGGTGATGGCGCGCAAGGAAGATACTGCGACCGCGGCAGACGTGGTCCGCAACCTAGCGTTCTATGCGGCCTTCTACTTCGGCACGGTGTTCTTCGTGCTGGGCGCGATGGTCGCGGCCTTCATCGCCGACGAGCCGCTGCGGCGCGTCGTGCGCGGCTGGAGTGCGTACC
>Ga0070667_100000392_pt1 | contig 47275 bp, 44 predicted proteins | sample KBSS33metaG_FD_64659 | JGI IMG/M metagenome (GOLD analysis project Ga0070667, IMG submission 64659) | Switchgrass rhizosphere microbial communities from Kellogg Biological Station, Michigan, USA - KBS S3-3 metaG | ecosystem: Host-associated > Plants > Roots > Rhizosphere > Soil ...
GCCGGTGAAGCTGCTCTCCGACGGCTGGACGGCCGTAACGCGCGACAAGTCGCTTTCGGCCCAGTTCGAGCACTCGATTGGCATCACCGAAGACGGCTGCGAGATCTTCACCACCAGTCCGAAGGCGCTGCACAAGCCGCCCTACGCCTGACCGGCCGCGCCACTCCGGGCCTTCCCGGCACCGGGTGCGTCACGTCAGCAGGTCGAGGACCGCTGGCTCGCCGACGATCATTCATTCGTGCGCGCCACCGCACTTCCGCGCGCGACCCGCAGTGTCCGAAGGCTGGGTCGTCTGCGAGTGAGGCCGGCCGCTTCGGCGCCCGCCCGGTCGAGGTGCCGTGGCTGCGCAGGAGACACTGGACGGCGAGCAGATCGCTATCTCGGGTTCAACATACGCTCTCGCGGTGGCCACGCCCTCCCACCTCGCTGGCTCAAGGATTGGCCGATCGTGCAGTAGAGCCACGGGGCTTCACCCTGGACGGCGAGCGCACGACCGGGATGCTGGAGCGCTCTGGCAAGCGAGCCTGATGGCTAATCCAGCAGCGTGATCGAGATTCGCCGATTGCGCGGGTCGTGCGGGTCTGCGGGGATCAGCAACTCGGTATCGGCCACGCCCTCGATGCGTCGGAATCGGCTCTCGACCACGCCGTCGCGCATCAGCGCCTGCCGCGTCGCCTCGGCCCGTCCGGCGGAGAGTGACCAGTTGTTGCCGGCGATCCCCTCGCGATAGGGCAGCGCGTCGGTGTGGCCGCGAATGGTGAGGCCGCCGCGATCGGGTCCGAGCGCCTGCGACAGCGCGTCGACGAGCTGCGCCGCCTCCGGTGTCAGCACCGTGGTACCGAGCCGGAACATCGAGAAATCGGCATCGTCGACGAGGTCAATGCGAACGCCTTCGGTGGTGTCGACCATGCGCACCTGCCGCGCCAGCCGGCGCAGCGCGTCGGTCGATTGCAGCTTCTGCTCGATCGCCTGCTTGGCGCGCGCGGTGCGCTTGACCTTGGTGCCGCCCTCTTTAGCTCCCCCGGTCGCATCGCGCGGCACCGTCATCGTGCGCGTGCCGGTCTGGCCCATGGCATGCGGATAGTTGTCCGCATCGGTCAACGAGGAGCCGCCGAGCAGGCCCGCAGCGGAGCCGGCGGAGGCGTTCTTGTTTTTGACTAAGGTGGGCGTGAAGTAGTCGGCGATGCCCTTGCGCTGCTTCTCGGTGGTGGCGCCCAGGATCCATAGCAGCAGGAAAAACGCCATCATGGCGGTCACGAAGTCTGCGTAGGCGACCTTCCAGGCGCCGCCGTGATGGCCGCCGGCGACGACCGTGATCTTCTTGACGATGATCGGCTTGACCGGCTCGTCCTTCTTCTTGGCCACGTCAGCGGCCCCTCATTGCGTCGAGCAGTTCGGACAGTCCGGGCCGGAAGGCATGACCCAGACCCGAGCGCGCGCTCTCGACCACCAGCGGCTGAGGCCAGCCATGCAGGCTCGCGATGATGACCTGCTTCACCGCGTGGAAGATCTGCTCGTCCGCCTCCAGCACCTGCTTGAGCCGCCCCGCCATCGGCGCGACCATGCCGTAGGCCAGCATCACGCCCATGAAGGTGCCGACCAGCGCCGAGCCGATCATCGCGCCCAGGATCGAGGGCGGCTTGTCGATCGAGCCCATCGTCTTCACGACGCCGAGCACCGCCGCGACGATGCCCAGCGCCGGCAGCGCGTCCGCGAGGTTCTGCAGCGCGTGCTGCGCCTCGTGGCTCTCGTGGAAGTGGGTCTTGAGCGCATTGTCCATCACGTCCTCGACGGCGTGGACCTCCAGCGTGCCCGACGAGACGACGATCAGCGTCAGGGTGTCGGCGATCAGGTGCACCAGCGGCTCGTTGGCGAGCAGGCGAGGGAACTCGGCGAACAGCGAGGAGGACTTGGGGTCGTTGACGTGGCTTTCCAGCGCCACCGGCCCTTCGGAGCGCAGGATCTTCATCAGCCGCGTGGTCAGGATGATCGCGTCGATGTGGTCCTGCTTGTTGTGGCGCGGCCCCTTGAAGACTTTCTTGAATCCGCCGCCGATGCCCTTCAACTCGTGCATCGAGTTGCCGGTGACGAGCGCGCCGACTGCCGCCCCACCGATGATGAGCATCTCATGCGGGATCGCCTCCATGACGGGCCCCAGCGCGCCGCCGGTGATGGCAAAGCCGCCGAAGACCATCACCAGCAGGACCACGATGCCGATTGCTGCGAACATTCTCGAATTACCCCGTAAGTGGCCCGTTGGCGCTCCCGAAGCGCCTTCGTGTGGGCCGAGAGATCAGTGCAGCATGCTGAACAGGCTGAGGTCGGAGAGCTTGCCGAAGCTTGACTGGCTGGCCTCCAGCACCAGCAGCGTCTCCTGCAGCCTGGCGATCGTGGAGGTGACGTCGGTGGCGCCGAGATCCGCCTGTTCGGTCGAGCGCAGGTCGGCCAGGTTGCTGCGACGATCGGTGGTGAGCTCGATCCAGGCGAGGCGGGTACCGACCACGGTTTGGCCGGTCGTCAGCGTGTCGAGGCCGGTCTGCAACGTCCCGAGCGCGTCGCGCGCAGCGCTTGCGGGGTCGGTCGCGCCGCCCTTTAGCGCATCGGCCAGGCCCTTGATGGTCGCCAGCAGATCAGTGGTATTACCGCTCCCGTCGGTGAAGCCGAGGAATTCGGGTCCCGTCATCGAGCGCGTGACGCTCTGGCCTTCACCCAGTGGCAGTTCACCAGCTGCGGGCGTGCCGACGTAGACGGCGTTTCCGGACGCATCGAGCTGGTAGGCATCCCCGGCGCTCTCGCCGCCGAAAAGCGCGTGGCCGTCGGAATCGCGCGCATTGGCGAGCGACAGCAGGCTGCCGTGGATCTGGTCCAGCTCAGTGGCGATGGAGGAGCGCTGCTCGTCGGTTGTGGTGCCGGTCGCAGCCTGGCTCGCCAGCTCCTGGGCGCGGACCAGCGCGTCCGTCATGTCCGACATCGCGGCGTCGGCCAGGGTAAGGTCGGAGTTCGCGCGTCCGGCATTGGCAGCATCGATGCTGGAGAGCGATGTCAGGCGGTCCAGCGCGCGCAGTCGCGAGGCAGCGACAGGATTGTCGGAGGACCGGTCGAGCTTGGTGCCGCTCGATAGCTGCGCCTGGAGCCCCTCGGCCTGGGTGCGCAGGTTCTTCATGTCGCTGCGAGCCCGCTCGAAGAAGGCGCCGGTGCTGGTCGAGACGATTGACATGGCTGGACTACCTGATGGCAAGAACGGAATCGAAGATGTCGGAAGCGACCTGCATGATCCGTGCCGAGGCCTGGTAAGCCTGCTGGTAGCGAACCAGGTTCACGGCTTCCTGATCGAGATCCACGCCCGCCTGCGCCTGCAGGGCGACTTGCGCCGAGCTGGAGATGGAAGCGAGAGCATCGCGCGTGATGCTACGTCCGGCCACGGCGCTGGACACGCCGAACAGAAGCGCGTCCATCCCGCCCGCAGGGTCGGTCGTACCCAGTGCCGAACGCAGCGCGACAAGATTGGCGGGATTGCGGCTCTGCGCGCCAGCGCTGGCCGGTGCAGTGGCAAGGGCGCCGCCGCCGCTTGCGACCATGGCCATGTCCGCGGCTCCGGTGCCGGCGAATAACGGCTGCCCGGAGTTGCCCGCCAGGTCGACGCCGGCAGCCTGGGCATTGTTCACGGTCGTGATGAGCGAGGACGCGACGGCATCAAGTTTGATGCGATCCTGCGCTAGTTCGGTCAGCGCGAGGCTTTTTCCCGCAATGGCTCCGCCGCCGATCGTGACCGCATTGCCATCCAAGGTAAACGCGACGGTGCCGCCTGCCGCCGTGGTCATCGCCATGGTTCCGGCGGCCCCGCCGCTGACGAGCGCTCCGCCGGACGGGCCGCCGATGATCACGGCGACTGTCTTGTCGGCGTTGAAGCTGGTGGTGAGATCGACGTGGCCGAGAGCGCGCGCACGTCTAGCTGCTCGCCGTCGACGGTGACCGGGCTCGCCTGGAGGATTTCTGCGCGAAAGCCGATGGTCGAGGCATTGGCCATGTTGCTCGCGATCACGCGCTCGCGGTTCATCGAGGCGTTCATGCCAGACACAGCGGTGTAGATCAGGCGGTCCATGGTTCAGGCTCCGGTGCGAAAGGGATCAGGTTCGCAAGTTGATGATGGTCTGCGAGATCTGGGTGGCGGTATCGACGGCCTTGGCGTTGGCCTGGAAATTGCGCTGCGCCGTGATCAAGCTGACGAGCTCTTCGGCGATGTCGACGTTCGACCGCTCAAGCGCGCCGGGCAGCAGTGACCCGAACAGGCCCGATCCCGGCTGGCCGTACGTGGCTTGGCCCGAGACGCCGGTTGCCGCCCAGCTCGCGTTGCCAAGTTGCTTGAGCCCAGTCGGCGCGATGAACTGCGCCAGCGACAGCACGCCAAGGGAGCTGTTGGTCCCGTCGGCATAGGTGGCGACGACATTGCCATCCGCGCTGATCGTGACGCCAGCGAATGGTGAACCGGCGGCGTTGGCGGAGGGGATCTGGATCGACTGTAACGTGGAGCTGCTGATCTGTCCGGCGGCATTCACCGGGAAGGCCTGCAGCCGAGCTCCCTGTGCGTTCTTGATGAAGCCGTTGCCGTCGACCGTGAACGACCCGTTGCGGGTATAGTTGGTCTGGCCCGACAGCGGATTCACCACCGTGAAGAAGCCTTCGCCGTCAATTTCCAGGTCGAGCGCGCTACCGGTCTGCTCGATCGGCCTCAGCGAGAAGTTCTGCGTGATCGAGGCCACCCGCGCGCCGATCCCGGTAGTGAGGGCCGGATCGGTCAGGATCGATGCCGAAACGATATCGGAGAAGGCGGTGTCGCTCTTCTTGAAGCCGCCCGTCTCGGCATTGGCGATATTGTGGGAGACCACCGAGAGATCGGTCTGGGCATTCTTCAGCCCGGTTAGCGAGGTGTAGAAGGACATCGGTCTTGCTCCTGGATCAGGCGTTGTTCCTGCTGCCGCCTGCGACCTGCGCAGCGAGGGCGGTGACGGTTGCGTTCGTGGCGCTTTGGGCGGTGACCAGCGTGTCGAGCTTGGTGGAGATCGCGTTGAGCGTGCCGCCCATCTGGGCGGTGCCGGCGAGCTGCGAGAACTGCGCCATCTGCGCCAGCATCTCTTTCTGGTCGACCGGGTCGAACGGGTCCTGTTGCTGCATCTGTGTTGTCATCAGCTTGAGGAAGTCGCCCTGGTCGAGCGAGGACAGGCCCTTGCCGACCTTGCTGGACGAGGAAGCGGCGCCGGCATAGGCCGAGAATACGGAAGTGACGGTCATTTCATCCTCATCGTGTCGAGCATCAACTGCTTGGCGGTGGAGAGCGCCTCGACCAGGTTCTGGTACTGGCGCGAGGCATCGAGCATCTCGACCATCTCCGCGTTCTCATCGACCGGAGCGGTCCAGACGTCGCCGTTGGCATCGGCGAGCGGGTGATCGGGATTGTGCTCACGCACCGCCCCGACCTGTTCGCGCATCACGCTGGAGATCTGGACCGAGGCGAGACCGCTCTGGCGGTCGAGATCCTCGGCGAAGACGGCGCGGATCGGCTTGTAGGCGGCCTGCTCGCTGCCCGCGACCGAGCCGGCGTTGGCAAGGTTGGACGCGGCCGCGTTCATCCGCACGAGCTGGGCTGACATGCCCTTCTGCGCGAGACTGAACAGGGTCATCGGGCCACTGCTGGTGGTGGGCATGGCGACGGGTCTCCTCAATCGCCGCGCAGCGCGCGCTTGACGGTATCGACCCGGGCGCGGACGAACTCGAGCGTGGTGGAATAGCCGACCGCGTTCTCGGAGAAGGCGAGCTGTTCGTTCTGCAACTCGACGGTGTTGCCATCGAGCGTCGGCATCACCGGCACGCGGTAGCGCGTGGCGCTCTGCGAGGCGCCGGCGAGATCGGCGCCGTCTTCGGCCTTGCGCAGTGCCGCGCCGAAATCGATGTCGCGCGCCTTGTAGCCTGGCGTCGCGGCATTGGCGATGTTGGAGGCGAGCACGCCCATCCGCTGCGCCCGCAGCGCCAGCGCCTTGCCATGAATTCCGAAGAGGTCCTGCTGCATGGTCTCGCGTCCCGAATGGTCCTGCCGCTCTTTGAGCAAAGGCTGTGCCAAACGAGGGATGCGACGCATTTTGCCGATGCGGACATCTGCAGCAGCCGTCGTCTGGCGCAGCGACCGGCAAGCGCTTGCAGGGATGCGGCAAATGCCGGCCTCCGCCTGAAATGACGCTGCGCCTGCCGTTCTTCCGTGACGAAGGAGACCGGCGCGATGCTGCAGCCTTACACCGTGATCGATGCGAAGGCCCTGATCGACGGCCCGAGCGGGCTGATCGTCCTTGGCGGAACGTGCCTGGCGACCGTGCTGCGCTGCGGCTGGTCGACGCGCGGGCTTCGCTGGCGACGCTGGCGCGGCTTACGGGGCCGCGCTTCCGTGCCGCAAAACTCCGTGCCGAGTTGGCGGTGCAGGTGCAGAAGATCCGCCAGGACGGGGTGCTGCGGGCCGAGCCTTATCACACTGGCGACGAGGAGTTCGACGAGGCGACCGACGCGCTGATCGGCCAGCGCTCGCTCGCCGCGCTGCATGCTGCGCACCTGGCGCACAAGCGGCGGCGCATGCGGCAGAGCCAGCGGGCGGTGCGCACGTTCACCCAGGCTGCGGACCTTTCGCCTGTGTTCGGGCTGGCAGGTACTCTCGTCTCGCTGAGCCAGCTGCCGACGGGGCCGGGGGGGACTTCACCTCGGAGATCGCCGAGGTGCTGCAGGTCTCGATCCCCCGCGTGCACCAATTGAAGGCGCAGGCGATCGCCAAACTGCGCGAGAGCCTGGAGGGCGTGGCGGACATTTTGTGAGGCATCTGCCGCCGCGAGCTGTGACGCTGTTGGTCGACCACGGTTCGTCGCACGTCGATTGCCTTCTGCCTTTGCTCCGATAGTTTGCTGAGCTTGCGCGATAGCGGTTCCGGCCGGAGCCGCGCTCTTGCAAACTTCTACCGATCGGGGCGCCGGCAGGGACGCGGCCCCGGTCTTTGCAGGTCCATCCGGGAGCCTCGACCATCATGATCTCGCTCGAACGTATGAAGCGCTGCGCCGCGCTTGCCGCCTCCACGGCGGCGCTGGCGGTGACCCTTCCGCTTGCCACCACCCCCGCATTCGCCGCCCCGAAGAAAGAGGCGGCCGCCAAGCCCGCCGCGCTTTCGGTGCCGGCGGAGTACCATACGCTGGCGAACGGGCTGAAGGTTGTGATCTCGCCCGACCACACAGTGCCCACCGCCTCGGTCGGCGTGTATTACGGCATCGGCTTTCGTATCGAGCCCAGGGACCGCACCGGCTTTGCCCACCTGTTCGAACACATGATGTTCCAGGGCTCGGCGAACCTGGGCAAGGCGCAGTTCATCAACCTGGTGAACACCAACGGCGGCCAGCTCAACGGCTCCACCCGGTTCGACTACACCAACTACTACGAGGTCGTGCCCAGCAACACGACCGAAACTTTCCTGTGGGCCGAGGCGGACCGCATGAAAGGCCTCGACATCACGCAGGACAACCTGACCAACCAGCAGGGCGTGGTGAAGAACGAGGTCAAGGTCAATGTCCTCAACCAGCCCTACGGCGGCTTTCCGTGGCTCGACTTGCCGCAGGCGGCCAACACCAACTGGTACAATGCGCATAACTTCTACGGCGATCTCAAGGAGATCGACGCGGCGACGCTGACCGACGTGCAGGCGTTCTTCAAGCAGTTCTACGCGCCAAACAACGCCGTGCTGGTGGTGGCCGGAGACGTCGACCCGGCGCAAGTGATGGGGTGGGCCGAGAAGTACTTCGGCCCGATCCCCAAAAGCGCCGGGCTCAAATTCCCCGACGTGTCGGAGCCGCGCCAGACCGTAGAAAAGCGCGTCGAGAAGACCGATCCGCTGGCGCCGCAGCCGGCGCTCGCCTGGGGCTATCACGTGCCGCCCAAGGGCACGCCCGAGTGGGCGGCGATGCGGCTGATCGACCTGCTGCTGATCCAGGGCGCCGACAGCCGGCTGACCAAGGTGCTGGTCAACCAGAAGGGCTATGCGGGCTCGGTCGAGGGCGGCATCAACTGGCCGCTCGGCAACGCCTACAACTACAACGGGCCGATGCTGTGGTCGGGCTTCATCCTCCACGGACCGGAAGTCAGCGACGATGCCATCCTCGCCGACATCGACGCGGTGGTGAAAGACCTGCAGACGCGGCCGATCGACCCTGCCGAACTCGCCCGCGCCAAGACCAAGGCACGCTCCGAGCTTTACGACGTGGTCGGTTCGGCCAGCCGCTTCGGTCTCGTCGACCTGCTCGGCAGCTTCGCGCTGTTCGACAACGATCCGGGGCGCATCAACCGGCTGGAGAAGGAGATCGACGCGGTCACGCCCGCGATGATCCGCAAGACCGCGCAGGAATACCTGCGCTCGACCAATCGCACGATCATCAGCCTGAAGCCCGGTGCGGCCCAGGAAGCCGCAGCGGCGGCTTCCGCTGTTGCGCCCGCGGCCAAGAAGTAAGGAGCGACGCGATGAAGACGATGAAGATCCTCGCCGCCGCCGCCTCGCTGGCCGCGCTGTCGCTTGCCGCCGCGCCGGCCTTCGCCAAGGAGGCACCGCCCGCGCCCGCCCCGGCCAAGCCGTTCACGCTGCCGGCGCTGACCGAGTACACGCTGCCCAACGGCCTCAAGGTCACCATGGCCCAGCACGGCAACGTGCCCAAGGTGACGATCCTGGCCGCCGTGCGCACCGGCAATATCGACGATGGCGACAACGTCTGGCTTGCCGACTTGACCGGCGGCACCATGCAGAAGGGCGCGGGCGGCAAGGACGCCTCGCAGCTCGCCGATCTGGCGGCGACGATGGGCGGTGCGCTGTCGCTCTCCACCGGCGTCGATTCCTCCAGCGCCGTGATCGACGTCCTGGCCGAGTCCGGCCCGGCTGCGGTCGGGCTTCTGGCCGATCTCCTGCAGCGGCCCGATTTCAAGCCCGAGGAGCTGGAGAAAGTGCGCGCCGACCTGCTGCGCAACCTGGCTGTCATGCGCTTCACCCCCGGCTCGATCGCGGCCGAGGCGTTCCAGGGTGCGCTCTACCCGAACCACCCCTACGGCCGGCTGTTCCCAGCGCCCGCGCAGTTGCAGGGCTACACGCTCGACCAGGTGAAGGGCTTCCACGCTGCCAACTTCGGCGCCGCGCGCACGCACGTCTACGTCGTCGGCCGGTACGATCCGGCGGCGATGAAGGCGGCGATCGACCAGGCGTTCGGCGGCTGGGCCGCGGGCAAGGCGCCGACCGAGCTACCGGCACCGGCGGAGGGTCCGGCCAAGGTGGTTCTGCTCGATCGGCCCGGCGCGCCGCAGTCGACCGTGCTGATCGGCCGCCGCGTCGCCCAGCCCGGCAGCGAAGTGACGTTCAACGCGGCGAGCACGCTGCTGGGCGGCTACTTCTCCAGCCGCATCACTCGCAACATCCGCGAGGACAAGGGCTATACCTATTCGCCGCACGCGACGCTCGCCGAGCAGGTGCAGGGCGCCTCGTGGGCCGAGGATGCCGACATCACCTCGGAAGCGACCGGGCCGGCGATCACCGAGATCTTCAAGGAGGTCCGCCGGATGCAGGACACCCAGCCGACCCCGGCCGAGGTGCAGGGCATCAAGAACTACATGAACGGCAATTTCGTGCTCGGCCTGTCCAGCCGAACCGGCCTCGCCGGCTCGCTGGCGCGGCTCGACACGCTGGGGCTCGGCGCGGACTACCTCAACCAGTTCGTCGGCAAGGTCGGCGCGCTGACTGCGGCGGACTTCCAGGCGGCGGCCAAACGCGAGCTGCCGGTGGACAAGCTGAGCGTGGTGGTCGTCGGCCCGCTCGACACCGTGCGCCCGCAGCTGGAAAAGGTCACCGAGATCGCGCCCAAGCTGCCGAAGAGGTAGAGCGGAGGCCCTTCAGCCCCTCCCCTCCAGGAGAGGGGTTGGGGTGGGGGTGTGCGATCGGGCGCGATCTCAAGTCGATAGCCCCCACCTCTGGCCCTCCTTTGAAGGGGAGGGCAGCTGGCTCACAATGACCGCTGCTCCTACCGCGCCGCCCGCTCTGCCAGCAACGCGGGCGTCAGCACCTGGGGCAGCTGCTCGGGCTGGCCGGCCTTGTCGTACCATATGTACAGCGGCACGCCCGCCGCTCCCTGGGCGGTGAGGTAGCGGGTGATGGCGGGATCGCGGCGGGTCCAGTCGCCGCGCAGCACCAGGACGTTGCCGCGCTCGAAGGCAGCGCGGGTATCCTCGCGCTCGATCGCGACTTCCTCGTTGACCTTGCAGGTCAGGCACCAGTCGGCGGTCATGTAGACGAATACCGGGCGGCCGGTCTGGCGCGCCTTGGCCAGCGCCGGCTCGCTGAACGGCTGGGTGTCGAGGATCGAGGCCGTCTCGCCCGGCGCATGGACGCGCACCGGTACGAACGCCACGAGCGCGACGGCGATGGCGACGCCACCAGCGATCAGGTACGTGCCCACCGCCTTGCCGGCGCGCTGGCGGCGTCCGGCGAAGACCAGCAGCGCGATCAACAGCAAAGCCTCGGCCAGCGCGGCGACGGCGAATTCGCGCCCGCCGACGCGCCAGGCGAGCCAGCCGAGGGCCAGCGCGGTAAGGCTCATCGGCAGGGCCATCCAGCGCCGGAACGTCACCATCCAGCCGCCGGGGCGCGGCAGGCGCGCGCGCAGGGCCGGGACGAAAGCGATTCCCAGGAACGGCAGCGCGATGCCCAGGCCCAGCGCAGCGAACAGCAGCAGCGCGGGCAGGACCGGCAGCAGCAGCGCCGCGCCCATCGCGCTCGCCATGAACGGCCCGGTGCACGGCGTCGCCACGAAGGCGGCGAGCAGGCCGGTGGCGAAGGCGCCGCGGGTGAAGTTGCCCGGCGAACCCTTGCCCGCGCCGCTGGCGAAGCCGGGAACGGCCAGCTCATAGACGCCGAGCAGGTTGGCGGTGATCGCGACGCTCAGCAGCAGCAGCGCGGCGACGACCACCGGCTCCTGCAGCTGGAACGCCCAGCCGACCTGCTGGCCGCCGGCCCTGAGCGCGAGCAGCAGCGCGCCAAGGATCAGGCAGGCGACGATGACGCCCGCGGCATAGGCCAGGCCCTCGATGCGCGCATGCCGCTCGCTCTCGCCCGCCCGCGCCAGGCTCAGCGCCTTGAGCGAAAGGATCGGGAAGACGCAGGGCATCACGTTGAGCAGCAGGCCGCCCGCCAGCGCCAGCAGCAGCAGCCAGGGCAGCGAAGGCAGGTCCTGCGCCTCGCCGGTGACGATCGGTACGCCGCCCTCGGGCACCGGCCCCGGCTTGGCGGTGAAGGCGACGCCGTTGCCGGCATCGTCGAGCCGCAGCACCGCCGCGATCGCGGGATCGCTCCTCGGTTCGAACCGTGCGCGCGGGATCGTCACCAGCAGGGTATCGCCCTTGCGCGTGAAGAGCTGCGGCGCGGCGTAGTCGACCAGCTTGTCGCCCACGAGGAAGACGTGCGGATCGACCAGCTTGACCGAGGCGGGCAGGGGGATCGCCAGGTGCAGGTCGGTGGCGTCGAAGGCGAAGGCGGCGGCCTTGTCGAGCGGGGCGGGCAGCTTCTGCTGCCACGCGGCGAAAGCGGCCGGCTCCGCCGCGCTCCGGGAGCCGGGAGTTGCGACCAGGACCTCGGCCGCCAGCTCGGCGCGCTCGGGCACGCAGATCTGGTCGGTGCAGGCGAGCCATTGCGCTCTCAGCCGCACCGGCAGCCGTGTGCCGGGCAGGGCGCTGGCGGGCACCGTCAGCGGCACGAGGACGGCGTACTCGCTTTCGTAGACGTGATTCATCAGCCCCTGGACGACCAGCGTCTGAGGCACCGGATAGCGCGGCTCGCCGGTCCTGGCGCCAGGGGGCAGCGTCCAGTCGAGCTGCATGCCGAGCCCCGCATCGCCGGGATTGAGCCAGTAGCCGTGCCAGCCCTGCTCGGGCGACATGCGGATCGCCAGCGTCGTGGTGCCGCCGGGAGCGACCGGCGCTCCGGGCACCAGCTCGGCGACGATGTGCGTGGGGGCGGCGCTGGCGGGCAGCGCCAGACCCATCAGTGCCACGAGTTGACATAGCAGTGCCACAAGCAGGCTGTAGCGGCGCATTTTCATTCGGTTTCCGTCGCGTTGCGCGGCTCTTGCGCTGAGCGCGCAATGCAGTCATCGACGCACTTGCCCGCATTGCTCCGCCATTTCAAGGAACGTCCCCCGATGCGCTCCCCCGACCCGCTCGCCCTACGACCCCTTGCCAGGCCGCTGCTCGTGCTCGCCGCGGCGTTCTCCATGCTGGTCTCCGGCGTGGTCCGGGCCGACGAACCGCCAGCCACGCCGCCGGCGCCGCCCACCCAGCCGCGGCTGATCGTCGCGATCTCGGTGGACCAGTTCTCGGCCGACCTGTTTGCCCAATACCGCGAGCATTTCTCGCGCGGGCTGGCGCGGCTGCTGCAGGGCGCGGTGTTCGCCTCGGGCTTCCAGTCGCACGCGGCGACCGAGACCTGCCCGGGCCACTCGACACTGCTGACCGGGGTGCACCCCAACCGCACCGGGATCATCGCCAACTCCTGGTTCGTGCCCGGCATCGCGCGTGCCGACAAGGAGGTCTACTGCTCGGAGGACGAGACCAATCCGGCCAGCAACAGCCAGGATTCGGTCATCAGCCCGATGCATCTCAAGGCGCCGACACTGGGGGACCTTCTGAAGCAGCGCGATCCCGCCACGCTCAACGTCGCGGTCTCGGCCAAGGACCGCGCGGTGGTGATGATGAGCGGCCACACCGCCGATGCCGGCTACTGGTTCAAGGGCAAGGGCTTCACGACGTTCGAGGGTCGCACCCTGTCGCCAGCCGTGCAGGCGGAGAACGCCGACATCACCCGCCTCGTCGCCAGCGGCGCCGACGCGCTGGCGGTGCCCGACTGGTGCGGCGCGGTCGATCGCGCGACGTCGATGGGGAACTTCACCATCGGTACCTTTCGCTTCCCGCTCAAGGCCGGCGATGCCAAAGGCTTCAACCGCAGTCCGCGGATGGACGCTGCCACCGCCGACCTCGCCATCCGCCTGCTGGACGAGCTGCCGCTGGGGAGGGACGCGGTGCCCGACGTGTTCTCGGTCAGCTTCTCCGCGACCGACTACGTCGGCCACGCCTATGGCAACGAGGGCGTGGAGATGTGCATCCAGATGCACGAGCTCGACACGGCGATCGGCCGCCTGCTCAATGCGCTGGACGCGCGTGGGCTCGACTACATGGTGGTGCTCAGCGCCGACCACGGCGGCCCGGACGCGCCAGAGCGGATGAAGCTGCAGGGCGTGCCCGAGGCTTCGCGGCTTGATCCGGCGTTGACCTCGAAGGCGCTTTCCGAGGCCGTCTCGGCGGAAACGAAGATCACCCCGAAGGACGGCCCGCTGCTCTACGGCGCCGGCTCTTCCGGCGACATCTGGCTCAATGCGGGGCTGTCGAAAGCGCAGCGCAAGAAGATCATCAAGGCGCTCGTCGCCCGGCTTCGGGCGAACCCGCAGATCGCCGGCGTCTACACGGCCGACGAGCTGAGGACGGTGAAAGTGCCGGCGGGTCATCCGCAGGATTGGACGATGATCGAGCGCGTCGCGGCCTCGTTCGATCCCTCGCGCTCGGGCGAGGTGCTGATGATGACCAAGCGCGCCGTGGTTCCCGGGGTCGCGCCGGTCCCCGGCTACACCTCGACCCATGGCAGCCCCTGGGATTACGACCGGCGCGTGCCGATGCTGTTCTGGCGCAAGGGCATCGAGCACATCGAGCAGGCGCAGCCGGTCGAGACGGTCGACATCGCCCCCACGCTCGCCGCGCAGGTCGGCCTGACCGAGCCGGCAGGCACCTGGGACGGGCGGTGTCTCGACATCTTTGCCGGAGAGGCCGATATCTGCCCGCGATGAGCGACTCCTATAACGCACCCAAGCCTGCGGCCGACGACCGCCGCGACCTGATCATCCTGGGCGGTGGCCTCGTCGGCATGACGCTGGCGCTGGCCGCCGCGCGCCAGGGCATCACCAGCCACGTGATCGACCGTGCCGATCCGGCCGACCTTACCGCGGAAGGCGCCGACGGCCGGGCCTCGGCGATCTCGACCGCGAGCTGGAACCTGTTCGACAACATCGGCCTTGCCGAGCGGCTGGAGGGCCTCGGCTGCCCGATCGCCTCGATCGCGGTGACCGACGGGATGAAGCCGGGCCGCATCGATTTCACCCCCAAGCCCGAAGAGGGCAGCCTCGGCCGCATGTTCGCCAACCGCGACTTGCGGATCGCGCTGTTCGAGGCGGCGAAGGACGAGCCGGCGATCGCCTGGCACGTGCGCACGGAGGCGGTGCGGCGCGATAGGGGCCCGCACGGGGTTGAGGTCGAGCTCGCCGACGGGCGCGTGCTCAAGGGCTCGCTGCTCGTCGCTGCCGAGGGCCGCCAGTCGCCCACGCGCGACGAGGCCGGCTTCGCGCTTGCCAAGTGGGAGTACCACCACCGCGCGATGGTGACCGGGCTGTTCCACGAAAGGCCACACGGCGGCACGGCGTGGGAGATATTCTACCCCGCCGGGCCTTTCGCGTTGCTGCCGCTGCTCGACGACGCCGAGGGCCGGCATCGCAGCGCGCTCGTCTGGACGGTCCCGGAAAAAGACGCGGCCGGGGTGATTGCCATGCCCGACGCGATGTTCGTCAACGAAGTCGCGGCGCGGATGCACGGCGTGCTCGGCGCGATCAGCCTTTCGGCGCCGCGCATGAGCTATCCCTTGCGCTTCCACCACGCCGGCAAGGTGATCGACGACCGGCTGGCCGTGATCGGCGATGCCGCGCACGGCATGCACCCGATCGCCGGACAGGGCCTGAACCTGGGCCTGCGCGATGTCGGCGCGCTGGTCGAGGTGCTGGCCGAGGGCATGCGCCTCGGGCTGGAGCCGGGGGACGCGCAACTGCTCGCCCGCTACGAGAAGTGGCGCAGCCTCGATGCATTCATGGTCATGTCGGTCACCGACGGCTTGACCCGCCTGTTCGGCGTGCCGGGACGCACCGCCAGCGCGGTGCGCCGGCTCGGGATGGGCGCGATCCAGCGCCTGCCGATGCTCAAGCGCTTCTTCATGGACGAGGCGCGCGGCATGTCGGGCGCGCTGCCGGCGCTGTTGCAGGCGTAGCTGGCGGGGACTTCTCCCGCCCGCTTTAAGTCCCCCGCGCGGGCTCGCTGCTCGCTCCTGCCGCAGGCGCGCCGCTCGGTGCGGGCGTCGGTGCCGCGAGCGGGCTCGCTTCCTCCACCGCTGCGCCGCGGCCATCGTGCAGCCGCGTCGGTTCGAGCATCGCCGTGGTCTCCAGCAGGTCGAGCGAGCGTTGGACGTCGCCATAGCGGCGCGCATCGGCAACCCAGGTGTCGGCGGCATCGGCGCCGGGCAGACGCTGCACCTCGCCGATGGCGTTTTCGATCCGTCCGGCGGTCAGCATCAGCCGGGCACGGGCGATCCTGGCGGAGGGCGTGACGAGCGCGGATGCATCGCGGCGGACCGTGAACAGCGCGCTCACCTCGCGCTGGGCGCGGGTCCAGAAGCCGTCGTTGCTGGTGGTGTCGCCCAGCTCGGGCGAGAGCGCCTCCAACCGGGCGCTGAGTTCGTCGATCGTCACCGGGCGGGCGGCGAATTCGATCACCGTCTGCACTGCGCGGGGCTGCGCATCGCCGAAGCGCAGGCGCAGCTGGTCGGCCACGAAGCCGAGCGGCTCGCCGCGATCGAGCAGGCGGCGCGCGGAGTAGGCGATCAGTAGGCTTTCGGCCCGCGTGGCGTTGCCGGCTGCGGCGTGGGTCTGGAAGTCGATGCGCGAGAGGCGGTCCTCGATCATCGCCAGCCGGCCTTCGAGCGAACCGATCCGCGCGGCCGGCGCGCCGGTGACGCTGAGCTTCGCCATGCTGTCGTCAGGTGCGGTTGGAGCGCTTGTCGCGGTGGCTTGCGGCGTGGGCAGGGCCTTGGCGAGGTAGCCTTGCGCGGCGGCCCAGGCGACGAGGGCGGCGCCGAGCAGGAAGGCCAGCAGCAGACCCAGCAGCAGGGGCGCGCGCGAACGGCTTCTCGGTGGCGGCGCTGGCAACGAAGTGTTCAGGTCCTGCATCCGGCCTTTTTCTGCGATTATTGTCCCCGCCCAAGGTCTTGGCACATCTCCACCGCCAAGGCCAGCAATGCGGCGTCGTCCGGCACAGCGGCGCTGCGCAGCGCGCGCCAGCCGCCGCCGGCGCGCGCCGCGACGCGCGGGCCGATCGCGGCGAGGGCGATGCGCGAGCGGTCGGCACCCGCCTGGTCGCAAAGCGCCGCAAGGCGCGCCGCCGCCTCGCCCGAATGAAGCAGGGCGAGCGCGGGTGCCTGGAGGCGCGCAGCGAGGCCCTCCGGTATCGGCAGCGGCTCGCTGGCATAGACCTCGCGGGTGATGAGCGTGACCTGTGGCGGGATGCGCAGCGCCACGCGCTCGCGTCCGGCGAGGCGCAGTAGGCGAACCGGCTCGGGCGAGAGGGCATCGAGGACCCCTTGCAGGCCGCCACTACCGGTCAGCGCCACCGTCAGGCCGGCGTGGCGCGCTGCCTGCGCCGTGGCCTCGCCGACGACATAGGCGGGGCGATCGCGCAGAGCCTCCAGGGCCGGGCCGGCATGTCGCACCGCATTGGCGCTGCCGATCAGTAGGCCATCGACAGCGTCCGCATTGACCGGCTCCCACGCCAGCGTCCGCACCGCGAACAGCGGAAAGGCATCGGCGTGCAGTCCGAGCGCAAGGGCAGCGGCCAGAGTGGCGGAAGCGCCCGGCTCGGGTCGCACCACCAGCACCGAGAGGCGCTCGCTCGGGCGACGGCTCAGGCGACTGGACCCGCGAAGTGCGCCGCGATCGCCGGGACTGCGCGTGCCAGCAGGTCCGCGGCGAGCGCGGTCGGGCCCTGCAGGTCCCCGGCGGCGAAGCGCGCCTCGCCGGTGACACGCTCGGCGCCATCGGGGCTGTAGAGCGCGGCGCGCATCACCAAGTCCTCGCCCTCGTCTCGGGTGAGCACCGCGATCGGGCTGTGGCAATTGCCGCCGAGCCCCGCCAGCAGCGCTCGCTCGGCCAGGACTTGCGCGCGGCTGGGCGCGTGGTCGACCGCGGCCAGCAGCGCGATGGTTTGCGCATCGTCGGCGCGGCACTCGATCAGAATCGCGGCTTGTGCCGGAGCGGGGAGCCACTCCTCGGCATCGAGCGGGTGGCCGGTGCCGGTCTCGCCCAGCCGGTTGAGCCCGGCGATCGCCAGGAACGTCGCGTCCACCTCGCCCGCGGCCAGCTTGGCGAGGCGGGTGGCGACATTGCCGCGGAACGTGACGACGCGGCAGTCGGGTCGCGCGTGGAGGAGCTGCGCCGCGCGGCGCGGCGCGCTGGTGCCGACGACCGCGCCTTGCGGCAGCGCGCGGATGCTCTGCGCCCCCACAAGCACGTCGCGCACGTCTTCGCGCGGGAGGACGGCGCCGATCGCGAAGGCTTCGGGTCGCAGCGTCTCGACGTCCTTGGCCGAGTGCACCGCGAAGTCGATCTTGCCTTCCGCGAGCCAGGCGTCGAGCTCGCGCGTCCACAACGCCTTGCCGCCGATCTCGGCCAGCGCGCGGTCCTGCACCTTATCGCCGCTGGCGGTGACCGCCACGATCTCTATATGCGCCGGATCGATTCCATGCGCCTCCACCAGACGGTCGCGCGCTTCCTGGGCCTGGGCCATGGCAAGCGGCGAGCGGCGGGTGCCGAGGCGGTAGATCCGGGTCCTGTCATGCGTTTCCATGGGCGGCTTGTGCTAGCCGCGATCATCGTTCAGGGGAAGGCGGGATGAGGACAGTGCTCGGCATCGAAAGCTCGTGCGACGAGACGGCCGCGGCCATCGTCCGCAGCGATCGCACGATCCTTGCCCAGCGCATCGCCTCGCAGGACGACGCGCACCGGCCCTATGGCGGTGTCGTGCCCGAGATCGCCGCCCGCGCCCATGCCGAGCGCCTGGCCCCGCTGATCGAGGCGACGCTGGCGGACGCGGGGATGACCTTGTCCGAGGTCGACGCCATCGCCGCCACTGCCGGTCCGGGGTTGATCGGCGGCGTGATGGTTGGCCTCGTCACTGCGAAGGCGCTGGCGATGGCGACCGACAAGCCGTTGATCGCGATCAATCACCTGGAGGGCCATGCGCTCTCGCCCCGTCTCGCCGACGCCGCGCTCGGGTATCCCTACCTGCTGCTGTTGGTCTCGGGCGGGCACTGCCAGATCCTCCTGGTCGAAGGCGTCGGCCGCTTCCGCCGGCTCGCTACCACCATCGACGATGCGCTGGGCGAGGCGTTCGACAAATCGGCGAAAGTGCTCGGCCTGGGCTATCCCGGCGGTCCGGCGCTGGAGCGGCTGGCGCGCGAGGGCGATCCCCGCAAGGTCCGGCTACCGCGCCCGCTCAAGGGCTCGGAGGAGCCGCACTTCTCCTTCGCCGGCCTCAAGAGCGCGGTGCTGCGGGCGAAGCAGGCGGGTGACCATTCCGACGCCGACATCGCGGCCTCGTTTCAGCAGGCCGCGGTCGATTGCCTGATCGATCGCACTGCCCGCGCGCTCGCCCGATGTGGGCCGGTGGAGGCGCTGGTGGTTGCCGGCGGCGTCGCCGCGAACGGCGTCATTCGCGCCGCGCTGGAAGTCCTGGCGGCTACTCACGGCCTGCGCTTCGTGGCGCCGCCACTGGCGTTGTGCACCGACAACGCGGCGATGATTGCCTGGGCCGGGATCGAGCGGCTGGAACTGGGCCAGTCGGACTCGCTCGACGTCGCCGCCCGCCCCCGTTGGCCGCTCGACCCCGAGGCCGAAGCCGTGCGCGGTGCAGGAGTGAAGGCATGACCCTTCGACAACCTCAGGACGGGCGTGGGCCTGCCAAGGTCGGCGTCATCGGCGCCGGAGCCTGGGGCACGGCGCTGGCGCAGGCGCTCGCCTCGGACGGCAGCGAGGTGCTGCTCTGGGCGCGCGAGGCGGACCTCGTGGCCGAGATTAACGCGCATCGCCGCAACACCCCCTACCTGCCGAGCGCGACGCTGGGCGAGAGCGTGCACGCCACCTCGGAGCTGGCCGATCTTTTCGATTTGCCAGTGCTGCTGGTGGTCGTGCCCGCGCAATTCCTCGCCTCGGTGATCGCCGGGCTGCCGACCGGGGCCCGCGACCTGGTGCTCTGCGCCAAGGGGATCGAGGCGGGCAGCGGCCGGCTGATGGCGGATGTCGCGCGCGATGCCGCTCCCGATGCGCGGTTGGCGGTGCTGTCGGGGCCGACCTTCGCGCACGAGGTGGCCGCCGGCCTGCCCACCGCGGTGACGCTGGCGTGCGAGGGTGGCCGCGTACAATGGGACCGCCTGTCGCCGCTGCTCGCGCGGCCGGCGCTGCGCCCATACTATTCGGATGACGTGGTCGGCGCGGAGATCGGCGGTGCGGTCAAGAACGTGCTCGCGATCGCCTGCGGCGTCGTCGAGGGGCTGAACCTGGGCCAGAACGCCCGCGCCGCGCTGATCGCGCGCGGCTATGCCGAGATGCTGCGCTTCGGGCTTTCGCGCGGCGCGCGGGCCGAGACGCTGTCGGGCCTGTGCGGGCTGGGCGATCTGGTGCTGACCTGCTCGTCCACCTCGAGCCGGAACTTCTCGCTGGGCCTGGCGCTGGGGCAGGGCCGTACCGCCGCCGATGCGCTGTCGGGCAAGAACAGCGTGGCCGAGGGCGCGGCGACGGCGCCGGTCCTGGCCGAGCTGGCCCGGCGCGAGGGCGTACAGATGCCGATCGTCGATGCCGTCGCGCGCCTTTTGGAGGGTGCGCCCGCAGCCGCCGTAGTCACCGAGCTGCTGTCGCGCCCGTTGCGCGCCGAGCAGGAGCCCGCCGGTTGAGCGTGCCCCGTTGAGCGATCCTCACTTGAGTACCGGCACCGAAGCGGCTGCCGACGCGCGCGAGCGTGACGACATCGCCGCGCTCGCCAAGGGCGGCCGGACGAACTTCATCGGCTTCTTCCTGCGGCTTGCCGCGCGTATCCCGTTCCTGTTCATAGCCGGCCGCGCCTCGGTTTACGGACCCGCCGCGCTCGGCCGCTTCGCCTCGGCGCTGGTGCTGATCGAGCTGACTTCGATGGTCTGCACCATGGGCGAGAAGCGCGGCCTGGCGCAGCGCCTGTCCGAGACCGAGGGACAGGTGCCGCCTGCGAACGTCATCGCCGATGGCTCGGTGATCGCCTTGCTCGCCAGCGTGAGCGCCGCGGTCTTCTTCTGGTTCGTGCCGGCGCTGATGTTCCCTGGCGGGCACTATACCTGGATCGACCGCATGATCGTGGTCGCGTTGCCGGCGCTGACGATGACCGAGATCTGGCTCGCCGCGCTCGCTTATCGGCTGCGAGTAACGCCCACGGTGTGGTCGCGCGCGATCGTCGAGCCCTGGACGATCTCGATCCTGGCCGCAGCCATGATCTGGATCGCGCCCGCGCACGGCCTTTCGATCGCCTACGTCGGCTCGATCCTGGCCGCGGCGCTGACGGCCTTGGTGCCGTTCTGCCGCGAGTATGGCCTGCCGCGCGGGTGGCGTCCGCGCCCGCGCGAGATGGGCGACCTCGCCGTCCGCTCGCTGCCGATCGCGCTGGCGGACGGCATCGAGTGGGGTACGCGTCGGGTCGACATCTTCCTGCTCGGCTTCCTCGCCCCGCCCACAGCGGTGGGCGTCTACTACGCCGCGCAGCAGGTCGCGAGCCTGCCGCAGAAGCTCAAGACCAGCTTCGAGCCGGTGCTCGGCCCGGTCATCACCCGCAACCTCAAGGAGCGCGACTTCGCGGCCATCGCCCGGCAGGTTTGCCAGGTGGGCTTCTGGATCACCGCCGCGCAGGCCGGCATCGCGTTGGCGCTGGGCATCCCCGGCGAAGGCGTCATGGGCCTCGTCGGGCGTGAGTTCGTCGGCGGCACCGGCGCATTGGCCTTCCTGCTCGCCGCCGAGGTGGTCGCCGCCACCGCCGTCGTCAGCGAGGCGGCGCTGATCTACGTGGCGCGGGTCAAGAACCTGATGGTCTCGATCCTGACCATCGGGCTCCAGGCGCTGCTGACGCTGGGCGGTATCCTGGGAATGCAGCGACTGGGCTACAATCCGCTGTTCCAGGCCGCCGCCGCCGCCGCGGCGCTGATGATCGCGCTCGGCCTGTCCTCGCTGATCAAGGCGCGCCTGCTGGCCAGGATCCTGGGCGAGCCGATCAACAACTGGCGCTGGGCACTGGTCTGGGCCGCCGCGCCCGCGGTGATACTCGGCTTCCTGGCGACCCGTTTCCTGCCCGAATGGGCCGAACTCGCCTTCGGTATTCCCGCGATCCTGGGCTCGTACTTGCTGGTCATCTGGAAGCGCGCCTTCGGGCCCGAGGATCGCAAGCTGTTCCAGAAGACCAGGCCGTCCTGACGTGCGATCCTTGCCGCTGCGGGTTTCCCTCTCGCCACAAACTGCTCTAGGCTCGCGCTAGATGAAAACCCGCAATGCCTTGATCGCCGCCGCCGGCGCCGCGCTGAGCCTGGCGTTGGCCACCGCCGGGACCGCGCGCAACGGCCCGCGCTTCGTCGCCGGGCTGGAGGCTCGTGCCGCCGCGGCGCGCGACCAGGCGGGCGGGCAGGGCGTCGCCATCGCCTTTCGCGACCGCTACGGCTGGCTGACTCGCCACCCGATCCTCTCGGGCGGCGATGGCCTCGACGCCGCGACCCGCACCCGCACCGCCGCAGCCATCGCCACTGTTCCCGGAATCGGCGGCATTCGCTGGGTGAACGACGGCCAGGGCGGCCCGCGCGTGCTGCATTGCCAGGACGACGTCGAGCGCATCCTGGAGACCCGCACGATCCGCTTCAGCGAGGCGAGCGCCCGGATCGATCCGGCCAGCGACCGCCTGCTCGACGAGGTCACGCGCTCGCTGCGGCCTTGCGTTGGCAGCATCATCGCGGTCACCGGCCACACCGACGACAGCGGCGATCCCGCCGTAAACCTGGCGCTCTCGCAGGGCCGCGCCGAGGCGGTGCGCTGGGCGCTGATCGCGCGGGGCCTGCCCGCAGACGGGCTGCGCACGGCCGGGCTCGGCTCGACCAAGCCGATCGCCGGGCTCGACCCGCACGATCCCGCCAATCGCCGCATCGAGTTCTCGGTGATCCAGTCCGCGCCGGTGAAGCCGACGCCGATCGACACGCCGGGTGCGGAATGAGAGACGTCGCTTGCAGGGGTGACCGGGCCAAGGGAGCGCGCCATGCCGCTATGGCTTGAAATGGCCGTGTCGGTGCTGCTGACCTACGGGATCGGCTTCGGCATCGGCTGGCTGCTATGGAACCGAAAGGGGTAGGTACTTGCTGCAAATGATCGAAGCCAACTGGCTGGTCTTCATCGCCGCCCTGCTGGTGGGCATCGCCGTCGCATGGTGGCTGTTCGTCCGGGGATCGCAGCCGGCCCGCCGCGAGCGCAGGCCCGACGTGCTCGACGAAGGCGCCGCGCCCGCGCAGCGCAATCAGGCGCTTATCGATGCGCCGCCGGCGGCGCGCTTCGATGCGCCCGTGCACATCGATCCGCCGGCAATGGCCGGAACGATGGCCGGCATCGGCGAAGTCATCGCCGTCGCCGCGCAGCAGGAAGTCGACCGCTCCCGACGTTCCGAGCCGGAGCAGGTGCCCGAGCCGCCGCAAACCATCGCCGCCGAGCCGGACCCGACGCCCGCTCCTGCAGCCCCCCCGGTCGCGGACGATGGGGAAACCGCGGACGACTTGCGCCGGATCAAGGGGCTCGGCCCCAAGATGCTGACGCTGCTGCATGCGCTGGGGATCACCCGCTATGCTCAGATCGCGAGCTGGAGCGATGCCGACCTAGACGAGCTGGATGGCAAGCTGGGAGCCTTCGCCGGCCGTCCTCGCCGCGACAATTGGGTGGAGCAGGCCCGACTGCTGTCGAGCGGCGACACGGGCGCCTATGAGGCAAGGTTCGGGAAGCTCTAGAAAGAGACTTTCCCTATCCAGCCATTTCGATCACGGCGCGGGCGATCGAGACCAGTTCGGCCTCGCGGTTGACCCCGGCCTTGAGGAAGATCGCGCGCAGCTGACTCGAGACCGTCTGTACGCTGACGCCGCGCATGCGCGCGATCGCCTGGCGCGAGTGACCCTGGACGAGAAGCGCCACGATCTCACCCTCGGCGGTGGTCAGCTCCAGCGCCTCGCCCAGGCGCGGGGCCTGGTGGCCCGACAGGCCCGCGGGCACCTTCAGCGTCACGATCGCGCGCGGAGCGAAGCCGAAACCCCAGTCCTGGTGCGGCAGCGCACAGACCTCGATCCGCATCGGCCCGCGGCTCCCCTGCAGCCAGAATTCGCAAGGAGCTGCGTTCCGCGTCAACGCTGCCGCCAGTCGGTTCGAGAGCCGTCGATCGATGTCAGCCCGCGCTGCGCGCAGCCGGCCGCCACGTACCTGCAGCGTGTCGGGACCCAGCAGCGGCTCCGCCGCAGGGGTGACTGCGGCCACGCGGCCGCGACCGTCGATCAGCACGGCAGCGCTGCGCAACGCTTCCAGCGAGCCGCGCAACAGCGCCGCGCCCTCGTGTTCTATCGCCTGCTGGACGCGGATCGCCGACAGCACGGAGGGGGCCGCGGCAAGCAGCACCGCGCGCTGCGCTTCGGTCGTTCGTCCATCGCTGGCAGCGTGGAGCGCGGCGAGGCCGAAGAAGGCGTCGGCATCGTCCGCCAGAACCATCTGCGCGCCGTCTTCCGCGTCCCAGCGGCGGACGTGGTCGATGTAGACCTCGTTCGTGGCGCGGGCGCGGATCGCGTCGTAGTGATCTTCCCACTGCAACACGAACGGCGGCGCGGTAGCGGCGACGCGGTAGTTAACCTCGGGACGGAAGGCCTCGATGGCGATGAACTCGTCGACGTAGCCTTCGTCGATATCGGTCACCCAGTTGAACAACGTGTGCCGCTCGCCCATCGCCACCAGCTGCGCGCGCGAGGAGCCGGTAGCGCTGGCGAGCGCGTGCAAGGCGGTATCCCATCCCGCCGCCGAGAACGGCGCGCGCGCGAACAACGCGCTCAGATCGTCGAGTCGCCCCGTGTCGTCGAGTCGAATGTGCCTGCCCCTGCTGCGACCCTGTGCACGCGGTTGTGAAGCGCTGTTCAGGCTTGTGCAAGCCCATGATGAATCAGCCGGTTACCAGCGTGCGTACCACGATCATGGGATGCGCTGCCGCAGGCTCGGGCGCAGAAGCCGGATGCGACCCGACGGATCGACACGCGTGCCGATCCCGACGACTTCAACCCGGCTCCTGATGCATCAGGGCCGGGCATTTTTCGCAAGGCTCAGGCAGCGCGCGGCTCGATCCGGTCAAGATAGCCCGCGCGTCGAAAGGAAGCTAATCCGCATCAATCGAAGTCTTTCGATTGCCGCCCCACCTCACTTTCCAAACTTGCGCTTGCTCTCCCTCCCGAAGCGCCCCTTCCGCGTCCCTGGCTTGCCTTCGTTGCTGCGGCCCACCTTGGGCGCCTTGTGCTCGCTTGAGGGGAGGCCCAGCTCCTCGCTTTCCAGCCGGCGGATCTCGTCGCGCAGGCGGCCGGCTTCCTCGAACTCGAGGTCGGCGGCGGCGGTGCGCATCTTCTTCTCCAGGTCCTCGATGTAGGCTCGCAGGTTGTGGCCGACGAGGTTGTTCTGCCCTTCGGCATCGATGTCGATCAGCACCCCGTCGCGGCTGGCGGTGTCGGCGACGATGTCGGCGATGCGGCGCTTGATCGTTTGCGGGGTGATGCCGTGCTCGGCGTTGTAGGCCTCCTGACGGGCGCGGCGGCGATCGGTCTCCGCGATCGCGCGCTCTATCGAGCCGGTCATGCGGTCGGCGTAGAGGATCACCCGCCCGTCGACGTTGCGCGCGGCGCGGCCGATAGTCTGGATCAGCGAGGTTTCGCTGCGCAGGAAGCCTTCCTTGTCGGCATCGAGGATGCACACCAGCCCGCATTCAGGGATGTCGAGGCCCTCGCGCAGCAGGTTGATACCGATCAACACGTCGTAGACGCCCATGCGCAAGTCGCGGATCAGCTCGATGCGCTCCAGCGTCTCGACGTCGGAGTGCATGTAGCGCACCTTGACGCCCTGCTCGTGCATGAACTCGGTGAGGTCCTCGGCCATGCGCTTGGTCAGAGTGGTGACGAGGGTGCGATAGCCCTTTGCGGCGGTTGCCTTGCACTCGGCGATGCAGTCCTGCACCTGGTCTTCGACCGGCCGGATCTCGACCGGTGGATCGATGAGCCCGGTAGGGCGGATCACCTGCTCGGCGAAGACGCCGCCCGACTGCTCGATCTCCCACGAGCCGGGTGTGGCGGAGACGGCCACGGTCTGCGGGCGCATCGCGTCCCACTCGTTGAAGCGCAGCGGGCGGTTGTCGATACAGCTCGGCAGGCGGAAGCCGTATTCCGCCAGCGTGATCTTGCGGCGGTGGTCGCCACGCGCCATCGCGCCGACCTGCGGCACCGTCTGGTGGCTTTCGTCGACGAACAGCAGCGCGTTGTCGGGCAGGTATTCGAACAGCGTCGGCGGGGGCTCGCCCGGCAGGCGGCCGGTGAGAAAGCGGCTGTAGTTCTCGATGCCGTTGCACGAGCCGGTGGCGGCGATCATCTCGAGGTCGAAGTTGGTGCGCTGCTCCAGCCGCTGGGCTTCGAGCAGGCGGCCCTCGGCCTCCAGTTCCTTGAGGCGCTCGGTCAGTTCGAAACGGATCGCCTCGCTCGCCTGCTTCATCGTCGGGCCGGGGGTCACGTAGTGCGAATTGGCGTAGACCCGCACCTTGTCGAGGCTGGCGCCTTTCTTTCCTGTCAGCGGATCGAACTCGGCGATCTCCTCGATGTCGTCGCCGAAGAAGCTGATGCGCCAGGCGGTATCCTCTAGGTGGCTGGGAAACAGCTCGAGGTTGTCGCCGCGCACGCGGAAGTTGCCGCGCGCGAAGGCGGCGTCGTTGCGCTTGTACTGCAGCGCGACGAGCTTGCGAATGATCTCGCGCTGGTCCTGCGTTTCGCCCTTCTTGAGGTCGAAAATCATCGCCGAGTACGTCTCGACCGAGCCGATGCCGTAGAGGCACGAGACCGAGGCGACGATGATCACGTCGTCGCGCTCCAGCAGGGCGCGCGTCGCCGAGTGGCGCATCCGGTCGATCGCCTCGTTCACCGAGCTTTCCTTCTCGATGTAGGTGTCCGACCGCGGCACGTAGGCCTCGGGCTGGTAATAGTCGTAGTAGGACACGAAATACTCGACCGCGTTTTCCGGGAAGAAGTCGCGGAACTCGGCGTAGAGCTGGGCGGCCAGGATCTTGTTGGGCGCCAGGATCAGGGCAGGGCGTTGCAGCGCCTCGATCACTTTGGCCATGGTGAAGGTCTTGCCCGAGCCTGTGACGCCCAGCAGCACTTGCGTCTTCTCGCCATCCTTCGCCGCTTCGACGAGGTCGGCGATGGCGGTCGGCTGGTCGCCGCTCGGCTCGTAGTCCGACACGATCTTGAACGCGCGGCCCGGCATCGACTTGTCGGGGCGTTGCGGCTTGTGGGGGACGAAGGCGCCGGTGGTGTCGGGCTCTTCCAGACCGCGGCGAATGATGAGCTCTGCCATGGCGGAACATATGGGGTATGCTCCGTCCGGCGGCAACCGTGTCGCGGCGTGATGACGGTGCACTCCAACGTCATCCCGCCCCACGCGGAGTTACGGGGGCGTTGCGCGCTGACATCGGGGTAAGACCTTAGACATCGCGCACTTCCAGCCAGCGTAAGATGGACGGGTTCGCTTTGAGATAGCTGAGCGCATCCCGATGGCGAGAACGGCAAGCCAGTGCGTCTGCTTGCAGGTCTCTCGATCAAGCGGACGGCGTTCGGATGCGACGTGATCGTGGGCGTTGCATGAACCGAAGCGACTTTTCCGGTGCCTTCGTTTGCTTGAACCGCAGCATCGCCCTTTCCCGTCTTAGGAAAGGCAAATGGCTATTCTCGTCTCGGTCGTTGGCTCGGCGGCCGACCTCCTGTCTCTGGGCATTTCCGGACACCGAAGCGGGGGCCGCCAGCCCCAGAAATCGCTGTCATCGTCGCTCGATGGGTGATCGGCTTGAAGGTGTAGCCTGTACATTTGCCGTTTCGTGCGATGCACTCGGCAAAAAGGCCGGCAACCAGATGCTGACCATGAAGCCGCCTTCGCTCCGGTTGGCGAAGGCAATCTTGCCTTTTTCTGCCGCGACCAGCGCCCGGACGATCGCAAGCCCGAGCCCCGCGCCCGCGCCCGCACTGCGGTCCCGCGAAGGATCGATCCGCCCGAAAGGCTCTCCCAATGCGCTCAGTCTGTCGTCGGGAACACCGGGGCCGTCATCGTCCACGTCGATCCGCCAGCAATCGTCATTTTCACGGAGCGTCAGCGCGACATGCGTCCCGTGGCGCAGTGCATTGTCGACCAGGTTGGACAATATCCGGCGGATAGCGAGCGGCGCCGCGACGACAAGTGCCTGCTCGACCGCGAGCGACAGCGAGACCGTGTCGCCCATCTCTTGCCGGATCTCTACCATGCGGCGAAGCTCGGCGGCGAGGTCGAGGCGCCGCCTGCTTTCGTCTACCCTGGCCTCGGCGCGCGCCAGGAGCAGAGTATCGTCGAGCAGCGCCGCCATCTCGTCGAGGTCGCGTGCAGCCCGCTCACGCTGCCCTGCATCGTCGATGAACTCGGCGCGCAGGCGAATGCGCGTGATATAGGTCCGCAAGTCGTGCGCGATCGCCGCGAGCACGCGGGTGCGTTCGGCGATCAGTTCGGCGATACGGCCCTTCATCTCGTTATAGGCCTGGGCAAGGTCGCGCAGTTCGGGGGATCCCGCGACAACAAGATCGGGAGAAACCGGCTCGCCGCGATAGGTTCGGATGTCCCGGGCGAGGCGCACGATCGGGCGAGTGGTAGCGCGCACGGCAAATGCGAGCGCCACCAGCGCGGCGAAGCCGCCGAGACCCAGCAAGGCCGCGCGTCGGCGCAGCATGACAAGGACCGATTTGGATGGTTGGCTTTCAATGGACAGCATGGTCGGGCCGGCGCCCGACAAAGCGATATGCACGGCCAACGGGTCGGAGATCCATCCCGGCCACGGGTTCAGCCGGGCGAGCCTTGGGAACCGCGCGACGCGACCCGTCACGGAAAGACGACGCCCAGGCATGCCGCTGCTGTAGATGCGGCCGATACTCATGCCCTGGACGCTTTCGGTCGATGGCGGAAGCGGGCCAGGCTCGACGCGAACGTGATAGAGCGCGCCATCGAACGCGGTGACGTGAGCGGCACGTCGCGAGGGTGGCACCGCCTCGATCAGATCGACCATGGCACGCATCTGCCCGACGCTGGGCAGGGCGGCGGCGCCCGAGCGCGACGCGCGGCCGGCCTCGCCGGCCAGCGTGAACACCGCCAGCTGCAGCAGGACGAAACTGCTGACAAGGATGACGGTGATCCGGAAGGGGAGCGTACCGCGCTGCATCAGGGTCGGTCGCTCTCCACTTGGGTCGCGATGCAGTAACCGCCGGCGCGCACCGTCTTGATCAGTCCAGCGCCCGCTGGATGAGTCTCGAGCTTGCGGCGAAGCTTGCCCACCTGCACGTCGATCGCGCGGTCAAAGGGCTGCGCATCGCGTCCCCGCGTCCAGTCCAGCAGCTGGTCGCGGGACAGGACGCGCCGCGGGTGACGGACGAAAGCGGCGAGCAGATCGAACTCGCCGCCAGTCAGGTCGATCTCGGCGCCGGCAGGGTCCACCAAGCTCCGTCGGCTCATATCCATGACGAAGCCCTGGAACCGCCAGCGCTCTTCCGGAACCGGTGCGGACGTCACCCGATGGCGATCGCGCGTGCGCCGCAGGATCGCCCGGACGCGCGCGACCAGTTCGCGCGGATTGAACGGCTTGGGAAGATAATCGTCCGCACCGATCTCCAGGCCCACTATGCGGTCGATATCGTCGCCACGTGCAGTGACCATCAGCACCGGTATCTCGCCCTCGGCACGCAACCTGCGGCAGATGGAGAAGCCGTCCTCGCCCGGCAGCATCACGTCGAGGACGGCAAGATCGATGCGCCGGCGGGCGCGCAGGCGGTCGAAGGCGTCGCCGGTGGGGCAGAGTTCCGCCTCGAACCCTTCGCGTCGCAGCAGCCCCGCAATGAGCGGGCCGATCTCGGGGTCGTCTTCCACGACGGCAATGACGGTCTGACTGTCCATTCGAGCACACCATGCGTGCGAGCAGTCGCGAGGAAAAGCGGCGATCTAGTCCGCTTACACTTCTTCACACGCGCTCATGTGCCGCTCATCCGCAGCTTACATCCGGCCTCCAGTCTGCAGGGCGTCGGACAGCCCGCCGTTCGCCTCGCACAAGGAGTATCGACATGAAGACTTTCCTCACGATCGTAGCCAGCACCTTCCTGGTCGCAGCCGGCGCGTCGGCTGCCGACGCCCAGGCGCGCGGCGGTCACCTCTCGGTTCAGGGTTCAGGCGGTCGCGGCCTAAACGCCTCCCGCAGCATCAACCGCCAGCCGGGCAGCGTCGCTGCCACCCGCAGCATTCAGACCAATGGCGGTCGGGGCGCAACGACGACGCGCGGCGGCAGCTGGTCGAACGGCGTCTATTCGGGCGGCGCCACGCATACCACCAACAACGGCACGACCTGGGGCCGCTCGACCACCGCAACCGTCAATCCGAATGGCGGCAGCAGCTTCAACTCCACCGTCACTGGCCCCGCCGGCGGCAGCGCCACCGTATCCGGCTCGACCGGACCGCAATGACCAACTGGCGCCACTAAAAGCCCCTCTCTCCGTCGGTGGCGCCGCCGGCTCGCCGCTGCCCCCCCGGCGAGCCGGCATTTCAAGGACAGTATCATGAACAGATTTATCACCCCGTTCACCGCGCTGCTTCTCGTGCCGGTCGCCGCCCATGCGCAAATGGGGGGTCGTATGGCCGACCTGTTCGCCGGCGCCGATACCAACCATGACGGCCGCATCAGCCGGGCGGAGTTCGCCGCCGCGCGCGTCGCCCGTTTCGCCCAGCTCGATCGCAATGGCGACGGTGTCGTGAGTGCCGCCGATTTTCCTCGCGCAGCGCGCCTGCCAGCGGCAAAGGCAAAGATCGACGCGATGGTCGCGTCAGCGGATGCCAACCGCGACGGTCTCGTATCGCACGACGAGATGGCGAACGCGCCGACCACGGTCTTCGACACGGCCGACACCAATCATGACGGCTATGTCGACCAGGCCGAACTTGCCGCGCTCCGCGCGAAGGCGCAGACAATGGCGGGAGGCCTGTAAGTTGGAAAACCTACTTGCCCGCTCGCCCCTCTGGCTGGCGATCGTCGTCGGGCTCGTTGTCGTCGAAATCGTCTGGCGCGTCCGCAGCGGACGTGGCTACGACGCGCGCACGGCGCTGACCACGCTCGGGCTCGCCGCAGGCAACGTCCCGGCCGCCGTCCTCAACGCCGTCCTCGTCGGCGCGGTCTTCACCGCGGCGTGGAGTGTCGCGCCCGTCCATCTTCCGCTCGACGACTGGAAGACCTGGGCGGCCGGGTTTGTCGCGGTCGAGTTCGCCTACTACTGGTTCCACCGGGCCAGCCACCGCGTGCGATGGCTCTGGGCGACGCATGCCGTGCATCATTCTCCCGAAGAGATGACCCTGCTGTCCTCGCTAAGGCTGGGTTGGTCTAACCTGCTGTCTGCCGGCTGGGTCTTCTATGTGCCGCTGATCCTTATTGGCTTCGATCCCAAGCTCGTGGTGCTGCTCCTGGCGCTCGACCTGCGCTATCAGTTCTTCCTGCACACCGAGGCGAAGCTGTCGTTCGGCCCGCTCGAATGGCTGCTCAACACGCCCTCGCATCACCGCGCGCACCATGGCCGCAACGATACCTATCTCGACAGCAATTATGGCGGCGTGGTCATCGTCTTCGACCGGTTGTTCGGGACCTTCCGCGCGGAACGCGTCGAGGAACCGGTGGAGTTCGGGCTCAAGGGACGCAAACCCGAGCTCAACGCCATCCGGCTGGCTTTTCGCGAATGGCGTGAACTGTTCGGCGAACTGCTGAGAGCACAAGGATTACCTCACGCCGTGCGTATCGCAGTCGCGCCTCCCGGGGTGACTGTTCCGCCGCCACGAAAGATTCAGGAGCTGGCGTCATGAGACATCGTCTCGCTGCTGCACTTGTCGCCACTGCAACTGCCGCTCTGCCGGCTCCCGTTCTCGCCTCCGTGACTGTGTGCGATGCTGTTTGGGCCGATACTGCGAGGGATGGTCGCGCGGTGCCCGTGCGTATCCGGATGCCGGACGGCGCCGCCCCCGCGCCGGTCATCCTGTTCAGCCATGGTCTCGGTGGCAGCCTCGATGCCGGCACCGACTGGGTGACGGCCTGGGCGCAGGCGGGATTCATCACGGTCAACATCCAACACGCCGGCAGCGACAGTCTGGTCTGGCGGGGCCGCGCGCGTCCCATGCAGGGCCTGCGCGGCGCCATGAACGGAGAACAGTTGCAGGCCCGTGCTGCCGACGTGCGCTTCGTGCTGGACCGGCTCGGGAAAGGTGGACGTGAGGGAAACTGCGATCTTGGCCGCGTGGACATGCGCCGCGTCGGCATGGCCGGCCACAGTTTCGGTGCGCAGACCACATTGGCGGTGGCCGGCGCTCGCTACGGGGGGGCCGCGATCATGCGCGATCAGCGCATCAAAGCCGCCATCGCGCTCAGTCCTCAGCCCGCGCAGGGCCAGGACGACAAAGCTGCATTCGGCGGGATTGCCATCCCCTTCTTCTCGATCACCGGCACACGCGACGAACTGCCGTTCCTCAACAAGGTGACGCCGCAGGATCGAAAGCGGCCATTCGCGGCGATGCCGGCCAGCGGCAAATATCTCCTCGTCCTTGATGGTGCCAACCACATGATGCTGGGCGGCCAGTCGATGCGAATGGCCGGGATGAGCCCGGATACCCATGTCGTCGACGTCGTTACCCACATGACCACCGATTTCTGGCGGACATATCTCATGCCCGGTTCGGGCGGACCGGATCTGCTGATCGCCGATAAACGATTTCTGTCGGGTGGAGACCGTTTCACAGAGAAGTGACGGAAACCCGGCTCCGAGCGACCATTTGTGGCCGGCCGTCGTAACCACCAAGATCACGGCTCTTTGACGATCGCTCCCCTCGTTCAGCGTGTTCGACCGCTTTTGCCAAGGCCCGACGACATTGGAGACGCCATGGGTCCCCGGCCGCGCCTCAGCAGATGTTTAGTCTGGCATCTGGTGGGCCGGATCGACGATGTGTCGATACCGGCGGCGAAGCGGCAGACCGGCTATTTACGTCGTGCTGCCGCCGCGAACGAGGCCAAGGACAGCCTCAGCAGGGCCAGCATCTTCGAATGAGCCAAGTTTCAAAAGCCGACAGACGGCGCCGCGCTTCGCAGTGCACCATCTGGACCAACGTTCGGGGCGGTGGCAAGCATGGACCGGCCGAGCGGGCCTGCGTGCCGGGCGGCCACGGAGGAAATCTTGATGATCGACATTTCGCAAGACGGCGCAAATCTTTCCGCGCTGTTGACGCCTTGGCCTCGGACCCGGGCGTTGTGCGAGCTGATCGTTGATTGCTGGCCCGAACATGCCGGCTTTCTCTTCAAGAGCTTCGAGCCACGCAGTGCACAGATGATGTCAACCAGCGAGCACGTGGCCGGTGCGATCCTTTCGCTGGCGGGAACGCGAAAGACCCAAATCGCCAGTGATTATCGCTGGCTGTGCGACCGCATCCTGGAGGAAGAGTACGAATTCGCGCGCAGCGGCCGCTATCGCTACAGCTCGTTCGAACAGACCAATGCCCACGTCTACAGCGACGACGCGTTCATGGAGCGCTACATGCACGGGCTGCTGTTCAGCCATGTCCTGTGGTTCATGCACGCATCCTCGCTGCACTTTTTTCGGCAGCGGCTGGAAACGCGGGTGCCGCGTGGCGGCCGCGTGCTGGAGGTCGGCTCGGGCCATGGGCTGCTGCTTTATCTTGCGCTAACTGATTTTGCCTTGCGCGAGGCCCATGGTTGGGACCTCAGCGAGGTGTCGCTGGCGCAGACGCGGCATGCCCTCTCGACGTTAGGGGCCGAAGGGGAGAACGTCTATTTCCGCATCCAGGACATGCACAAGATCGAGCCCCACGGCGAAAAGTTCGACCTCGTCATCCTTAGCCACATCCTCGAGCATCTCGACGATCCGGTGGCGGCGCTTCAAAAAATGCGCGGCACCGTGGCCAAGGGTGGCGTGCTGTTCGTCAACGTGCCGCTGAATGCACCCATGCCCGATCATATCATCCTGCTCGAAAACCCCGACATGGCGCGGGACCTCGTCGAACAGGGCGGCTTTCGCATCGTCGAGATGGCAACCCACACCACCCAGGCCAAACGTCTGTCGCAATCGCTGCGCCAGCGCATCGCCGTGACCTGTTCGATCATCGCCGAACCGGCCTGACCTGGTTCGTTTGCGTCTGGTTTGCTGGCACCTGGAGCGAAGATGTGCAGGGGGCGGCGGAAATGGGACCTGCGGCAATCGTGCCGACGCGTCAGCGGACGATCGTGTCCCAGACTTGCACCAGCTCTATCTGCACGCCACGCGTCGCCATCGGATCGATGAAGTTGCACCAGAAATCGCCCGCGCCCTTGATTGGCTCCGGTTCGACCATGCGCATGTCGGCCTCTTCGCACCAGCGCGACGCGGCAAGGATATCGTCGACCTGATAGGCGAAGTGGTGCACGCCGCCGACGCCCTTGTTGAACCGCAGCAGCGGTCCGCCGTCGGCCACGACAAGTTCGATCGCGGCTGCCTCCGCTTGCGGCCGGGTAAAGATGCACCAGCACTGCCACGGCTCTACATAGCCGCGGTAGCTTTCGATGAGCCCGAACATCTCCATGTGCCGCTCGGCTGCCGCTATCGAGGGCAGGACTACGCCGACGTGGTGCAAGCGGTAGTTCGCAAACATCAGCGGTTCCCTCCCGAGGTGACGCCGGCAGCAGCTCCAGGCGGCAGGTCGGCAGCGATCCGGTCCGCCAGCCAGGCACTTAGCACCGGCAGCGCCAGCGACGATGGGTGGCCCGAATCGGCGTAAAGGCTGGGATCGCTGCTCACGCTCGTCTCGACCCACAGCGGGGCTTGCGTGCGCAGCCAAGCCGCTTCGCGCGGCTCCTGCGGTCCTTTGTAATAGGGAACGTAGACGAAGATCAGTCGGGTGTGTTTCTCGTGGCACAGCTGGATCAGCTTGCGCGCGGCAGCTTGCGAGGCTCCGTATTCGAGCCATGACAGCGCCGGCGGAAGCTTAGGCGGGGAGAGCAGCCGGTGGCGCAACGCCGACTGGCTATCGACCACGGCCTTGTGCGCGGCAGTATGATAGCCTTCCTGCGGCACCGGCGGTTTCCAGCCGGGCAGTGCGTCACGATCAACCGTAGTGCCGGGATACAGTGCCGGATCGAACCGGGTCGTATAGCCAAAAGCGCCCGGCAGATGGGTCCTGGCGAAAAGCTGCATCTGGCGCATCGGAAGCCGTCCCAGTGCGCGCAGCCATTCGCCGTCCCAGGGCACCGGGTTGGCGAAGATGTCCTCGTTCGTCGCCAGCTCCGCAAAGGGCGCGTTGCCTTGGCGCGGGAACGCGTCGGGAAGCAGGACAATCATCATCCGCGTATCGGGTCGCTCACGCAGCGCTTCACGTGCGATGACGAGGTTCATGTCCATGGCCGCAGCGGGCAGCGACAGGTTCACCACGCGCAGGTTCTTGCCGCGCTTCGCGAGGTCAGCTTCCAGATGCGGAGAACTGATCCCGGCTGCGGCCCGCGAAGCGCCAAGGATGATGATATCGACCGGAGCCGGATCGAAATGCAGGCGCTCGTAGAAATAGCGCGTTCGTTCGAACATGGTACCATTGAGCGACTGATAGCGGACATAGGTCGAATGCGGCAGGAGCACGGCGACAGCTGACAGGGCAAGGATCGTCAGCAGCATTGCGCCAAGGTAGCGGGTTGTGGACATGGCAGCGCTCACCCCTCGCTCGTTCAGAAGTTCACGTAGATGAATTGGGTCTGCCCGCTCGAAGCAAAACTGATCGCGACGAATGCGATTGCGGCGATCATCAGCGCCCATTTCAGGCTCGGCCGCCAAGTGAGCGCAATCCGGGGCGGCGCTACATTCCGCCACTTGGCCCAGTGCAATACGGGGCCGTAGCGCGCCATGAACTGCTGGGTGTTGGGTAGAAGAGCGATGATCGCTATCGCCGCCAGCGCGCCGATGAGCGGCTTGGCGACGACGTCCTCAGGACGCAACGGCAGCGCCCCAGCCAGTTCGCTCATCGAACCGACACGCAACATGCCCCGCCAGATACGCACCCCATCGATAACCGCCTCGGCGCGGAACATGACGTTGGCGAACGCCACCGCCAGCAGGGTAAGTGCACGATAGACCGCGACCATGCGCGGGCCCGGTTGCCCTTCCTTGCGCCGGCGCTTCTGCTGGCGTTTGCGCCAGTATTCGTTGGTTGCAAGATATGTGCCGTGCATCGTGCCAAACAGCACGTAAGTCCAGGCCGGGCCGTGCCACAAGCCGATAACTGCGAACAGCACCACCATCGGCAGCGCAACGGTCACGACGAAAGTGCTCCACTTGCCCAATCGCCACTTCGCGGCCAGTCGCGTGATCGGCAGCAAGATCGGCTGGTACATGTTGCTGACAATGAACCGCTGCAAACTCATGTGCCAGCGGCGCCAATACTCGATGATCGAGGCGGCCCGCAGCGGCGAATGGAAGTTGGGCGGAAGCCGCAAGCCGAACATTCTCGCGACGCCGATGGCCATGTCGGAATAGCCCGAAAAGTCGAAATAGACCTGGATCGTGTAGGTCACGGCAGCGGTCCACCCGGCCAGGAGGCCGATTTCCTGGCCGGCATGCGCGGCCTGAAAGATGGGCGCCGCAAAACCATCGGCAGTGGTCGCGATCACCGTCTTTTTGAACAGGCCGATCGCGAAGATGGTGAAACCGACCGCGATGTTGCCGCAGGCGAAGCGGCCGATGTTGCGGCCGAAAAGCTGTGGGACCATCTCCTTGTACTGGACGATCGGTCCGGCAACGAGCTGGGGAAAGAACAGCACGAAGCTGGCATAGCGCGTGAAGCGCCTTGCCTCCGCCGTCCCGCGTGAGACATCGACAAGGTAGCCGATCTGCACGAAGGTGTAGAACGAAATACCCAGCGGCAGGATCACCCGGGTCAGCGTCCAGTCGGACCCCAGCAGTGTGTTGGCATTATCGATGAAGAAATTGGCGTACTTGTACCAGCTCAGCACCCCGAGGTTGGCCAGCACGCCCAGCGTGAGGGCCAGCCTCGACGTCCGTGAATCTCGATATTTCTCGATCAGGAAGCCGCAGCAGTAGTTGCCGATGATAGAAGCGATCAGCAGCAGCGTGTAAGGCGGGTTCCAGACGCTGTAGAACACCAGCGAGGCCAGGATCAGATACGCAAAGATGAATTTGCGCAGGCCAACGCCAATCAACGCATAGTAGCACGCCAGCGAGATAGGCAGGAAGATGAACACGAAGCTGAGCGAATTAAACAGCATCGTGCGCAGCCCCCCGGTGCTTCGGATCACCGCACGGTGACCGTGGCGCGCGCTCGCGCCCGTGCGCGTCAGGCATGTTTTGGAGCCGTCGCCGCGATATCGGCTTCCCCGCCCACCTCCGGCACGAACGGAAGATCGGGCTCGCGGTAGGTCTCAAGGTCCAGCACCCAGCGTGTGCCGCCATCGGCCAGATCGCCATCGAAAACGAAGCCGAGCTTTTCGAAATGCTTGGCTACCATGGCGTTCTTCTCGGTCGGCAGATATTCGCCGACGAGTTGCCGGCTCCCGGCGGCGCGCGCCGCGCGGGCGACTTCGGCCAGGATCGCCTCTTCCACCCGCCGTCCCAGCACCCGGCAGCTCATCAGCCAGGTATCGCACCGCCATTGAACCGGGCCCTTGTCGAAGACGACGACGGAGATCATGCCGTTATCGCCGAACCGGTCTGTCAAACGGGCCTGGATCGTGAATTTTTCGGGGTTCGCCTGGATCGAGCCGATATCGGCTTCGGTATAACGCCGGGTGGTCAGGTTGAACTGGTTCGACTTGTTGACGAGCTGGGCGATGCGCGCGCGCCCCAGATCATCGAACGGCCTGATCGCGCAGCGCATGTCGAGCGAGGCGAGATACTCGTCGAGATTGCCGATCTTCTGCATCGCGCCGGCGCGATGCGCATTGGCGCGGTACATCTCGGCGCGCTTGCGGTCCTCGTCGCCGAAGCCGATTGCCTCGAAATAGCCGGCCATCGAGAGCAGGCGGACGTACTGCGACGGCTCGTCGCCCACTTCGGGAACCGCCACTTCGGGCAACTCCTGGCGAACCCGTTCGCGCTCGGCCGGATTGTCATCGAGGAACACCAGCGAATCCACGCCGATGTTGAGCTGCTCGGCGATGGCCTTGAGGTTGGACGCCTTATCCACCCAGTTGGCAAGGAACACGGCGATCTGCTCGCGCTTGAGCAGCATCTCGTCGTGACCGGTGAAGGGCAGCAGTGCCGCCGCCTCTTCGTTCTTTGAACACACCGCAAGGATGATGCCGCGGCGGCGCAGGTCCGCCGCGAAGGACTGAACCGCAAGATGCGCCTCGCCCGCCGCGGAGCCCTGGCCCAGTTTGATGCCTTCCACGCCATCATCGCCGATGATGCCGCCCCACAGCGTATTGTCGAGGTCCAGCACCAGGCACTTGCGCGCCAGGCCGCGCGCCGCAGCGATGACGCGGCAGACGTGATCGGCATAGAGCGGGATCGCATCGAGGCTGAACGGCAGTTTGGCATCGTGCCAGCGCAGCGGATCGTGCCAACGCCACAGGCCCACCGTGCCGGCAATGGCGGCGGTATCGATCAGCAGATCGTTCGATGCGTGAAGCGCCGCGCGCAGGCGCGTGTTGAATTGCTCGATCTGCCAGGCGATTGTGCCCGGCTCCACCAGTTCGCGATTGCCGAACAGCGTTTCGCTCGGCAACGCAATGGTGTGCAGGATGACGCCGGCGCGAAAGTTGGCCGTCGCCGCATCGCGCAGCGACAGCACATAATCGAGCGCCGACTGCACCGCTTTCTCCGCCGCGTCGTTGTCAAGAGCAGCCCGGTCAAGACCGATGGCGTGCTTGTCGAGCGCAAGGAGAATGAAATCGGGCTGATACTGGGCCAGCGCGGACCCCGGATCGAGCAGGGACTGCGCGCTCTGCCCATACGCGACCTTGAAGATTTCCATAAGCAGTCCGTGCCGCAGGCCGGTGGCCGGCAGCGCATCAGCGATCATGTCCACTGTATGAGCCCCGGCGATGCCTAGCTTCACATGCCGCAGTTTGCCCGAAGCCAGGAAGTCTGGATGGCGCGCGTCGATTAGCTTGCGGAACTGGCCAAGCTGTGAAAGGTCCAGCGCATAGGACGCCAGCCGCAGCATGGCCCGAACATCCAGAGCGGACTGATCCCTTGCAGCCTTGACCGATGCACGAAAATCCTTCGGGGGCGCGAGCAACCAGGGGAGCGTGAGAACATCGTCCATCGCGGTTATCTTAGCTGCGAGCGTTCAACTGGCGCCCCGACCATCGTCTAGTCGCTCTTGCTCTGGATCAGCGCGACCAGGTCGCCCACATTCTGCAGCGCTTCGACTTCCTTATTGGAAAAGCGGACACTGAACGCCCCTTCGACTGCGACGATAAAGCGGATGTTGGAAAGGCTATCCCATTCTTCGATATCGACAGCGCTCAACTTGTCGTCGTATTCCAGGTCGTCGACGTCGAATACGTCTACCATGATTTCAACAAGCTTGGCGATGATTTCGTCCCGGGACATAGCGCTCCCAACAAATCGTTCGTGTTTAAGATCAAGCCCCCGCAGGGCAAACATCCATAAGCGACCGATCCTGGGTTGGAAAGATTCCTTTTCGCAGTCGCAACAGGAACCGAGGGCAGGCGGCTATGTCGCGATGCGATGGGTGGTGGCAGGTGGTGAGGATCAGGCGCGGCTGCGGGGTAGCCCGAGGGCACGCTCACCGATGATCGATCGGTGGATCTCGCTCGTGCCGCCATAGACGGTCGTGCCATGAGCGTGCCGATAGCATTGGTTGACCAGGCCAGCGGGACCCGAACGCTTCGAAAGGGAAAGCGGCGCAGTAAGGTCCATCAGGTCGTGGGCGCTTTCCTGAAAGGATTCCGACGAAAACAGCTTGGACATCGAACTGAGCGCGCCATCCGGCCGTGACCGGGTTTGGCTCCAGGCAGCCCGATACTGCATCATATGTGCTGCCCATACGCGGGCGCGTGCCCGCGCCAGTCGGGCTTGGGCGTCGTCGGTGTCGATCAGAAGGCCGCCGCCCGCGCGAATGGATCGGGCAAGCTCCTCGGCTGCCTCAACGAGCCGCTCGTGCGGACCTGCCACACTATATCCCTGCTCCAGTTCCAATGCCGCCGCCATCGCCCGCACGCCGCCGTCGACGTCGCCTAAGCGCCAATCGTCAGATATGCGGACATCGTCGTAGAAAGTGATGTTCGTGCGTTCGTCTTGGAAGGTTCTAACTGCCTGTATGGTGATCCCGGCCCTCGTCAACGGCACCAGAAACATCGTGAGACCCTTGTGCTTGGGTGCATCGGTGTTGGTGCGGCAGAGCATTAACACATAGTCCGCAACCTCGGCCCCGCTGGTGAACATCTTGGTACCGGAAATGCGCCATCCGTCTTCCTCGCGAAAGGCCCGGCAGTTGGCGGCGAACACGTCGGAGCCGGAGCCGGGCTCGGAATAGCCCAGGCAACAGGCAGCTTCCCCCGAAATCACGCGCGGCAGGACCTCGCCTCTGACCGCTTCGCTGCCAAAGCGATCGACGATCATGGCGACCATTGCAGCCACGCCCGTGGCCATCGTGGTGTAGCCGTTGCGCTCCAATCGCTCGGTCGCTGCAATCGCCGCGTAGCTGCCGGCCTCACGGCCGCCCAGCGCGGGCGGCAGCCCGGGAAACAGCAAGCGGCGCTGTCCCAACAGCCGATGCACGGCCGGCACGTGACCCTCCCAGGAATAATGGAACTGATCCCGCATTTCCGATGTGACGTCGTTTTGGAAAAGGGCGTCGATTTCGGCGGCAATTCCACGCGCTTCATCGCCGAGATCGAAATCGATGCAGACTTCGCCCGCCTCTGGCAACGGGGGCCTTTCGTGACCGTAGATCCGCCGTCCCGCCTCAAAGATGAGCTGCTGCGGATCGCCGAGCACGAGCGCGGCCGCCTTCGCCCGTACATTGTACAGGTGAATGTCGTATTCCGTGGTCAGGCCATATCCGCCAAAGCTGTGAAGCGCTTGAGTCGCGGTGCTTGCCGCCGCGCGAGCATTCCACCAGAGCGCGATCGAGATTGCCGCCCCGGCGTGGGGGTCTCCATCGGCAATGTCGCGGATGGCTTTCCACACCAGGAGCTGCCCTGCGTCGATGGAACATAGGCAATCGACCAAAGGATGCGCTACCGCTTGGAATGCAGCGATCGGTTGGCCGAACTGAACCCTCTCGCAGGCATAGGCTGAGGCTAGGCGCAACGCCTCGCGCGAGAGGCCGCACAGCATCGCCGCGGTGAGGATCTTCCATTCCTCGACGGCAGCCAGAAAGGCTTTGACTGCCGCCGGCCCGTGCCCCAGCGGCCGCCGGGGGAACGAACGCAGGTTTAGTTCGGCCAATGATGCGGAAGCCAGATTCTCCTCGGGCACCCGCCGTTTTTGGCCGAGGTCGACCACGAAAACAGTTTCGAGGTCCAAAACTATCACGGCGCAGGCCGCTGCGCCTCCCGCGATCCATTGGACGGGATCATTTGCTACATCGTGAAAAGCCAGGGTGACTGCGCTCTCCCCCTCCAGGACCGTGCGAAGCAGCTTCTCCTCCCCAAAGCTAGCCAGTAGCCGAGCCGTGACGACCGCCTCGGCAAGAGGGCCAGTCGCAAGTGCACGCCCCGCCTCCTCCATCAGCAGTGCCGCATCGAACAGCCCAAGATCCAAACCGCCGTTCTTCTCTTCCACGCGCAGTCCGAACATGCCCATTTCGGCAAGGCCTCGCCAAAGCTCGTCGTCGAAGCCGGAGGCGGAGGCAGCGCGAACGCGATTGAGGCTGCTTTTCTCGTCGAGGAATCTCCGGAAAGTTTCCAGGAACAGCGTCTGCTCCGCTGACGGTTCGAAATTCATACGACCTCTCCTATCGCTCCGGTTCAGTGAGACCGTTTCTCGGATTTGATGTTGGCTGGCGAGTCGCGCCACCGGTTTGGTCTGTTGACGGGAAGCACACCGTCTGTCACCGCCTTTCCATTATTGTAGCGGACGCCCAAGATGCTCTCAGATATTGTCCGACCAGCTTCCACAGCCATCCTGTGCATGGAGATGCAGCGCGGCGTTGTCGGTGACTTGAGTAATCTCCGATCACTTCGCCAAGCAGTCGAAGCGAGTGAAATGCCTCGTCGCCTTTCTGCCTTGATGGATGCCGGCCGGCGGGTTGGCGTGCCCATCGCATATTGCAACATGGTGCGATATGCGGACAGTGAGCGCAACGGGACGAATTGCCCGATCCTTGCGCGGCTGGCCCGCTATGAAGGGCACCTGGTCCATGGCTCGGCGTCTGCGGAGATCATTCCCGAACTCAGCATCCTGCCGGGCGAGCTGGTGTCGGAGCGAAGCCACGGGCTGTCGCCGTTCGCCGGAACCGGATTGGACGATTGGCTCCGCAGCCGCGGAGTGAGGACAGTGATTGCCACCGGTGTTTCGGTGAATGTCGGCATCCTGGGGATGTCGATCGAAGCGGTGGGGCATGGTTATGAGGTGGTGGTCCCGTCGGACTGCACCAGCGGATTTCCCCAGGAGTATGTCGAGGCAGTGTTGGCGAACAGCCTTGCGGCCGTGGCGACCATCGTGAAGAGCGCCGATATCATCGACGCGTGGCGCTGACTCGCCCCGGGCGGGCGGATCAAGTCGCCAGCTCCCGATCGTCATTGAACATCGCACGGACGGCGGCGAGATCGGTCTTCATGCTGGTTGTACGGGGGATAGCGTCGACGAAGGCCCAGCGTACCGGGATATGCGTCGCATAAACATGCTGGCGCAGATGGCCTTCCAGCTCATGGACGGTCGGCGAGTGGCCGTCGGCCAATTGCACTACCGCCACGGGCACCTCTCCAAGCCGCTCGTCGGCCAAGCCGACGACCGCCACGTCGGCGACGGCAGGATGCAGCATCAGTGCTCTTTCGATAGCTTCAGGTAACAGCTTGAAGCCACCGCGGACGATGGCCCCGTCCGCCCGTCCCCGATGAAAGAGGAAATCGTCCTCGTCCAATATGGCGATGTCCGTAGTGCGAATCCACTCATCCCCCATCGGCGGCGACAGCACCTCCAGCAGTCCTTCTTGCCCGCGGGGCAGTTCGACGAAAGTTTCAGGATCGACTACGCGAAGGTTGGCGCCCGCATAGGGCCGGCCGACGGTACCCAATTTGGCCGCACCGTAGCGTTCGAAAAGTTCCAGCGTCATGGTGGTCACCGGCCCACCGAACTCAGTGGCGCCATAACAGGGTAGAATCGGTATCCCGTAATGGTCCTGAAAGCGCTGCTGCACGGTCGTGTCCAGGGGTGCCGCTCCAGTCGTTATGAAATCGAGGCACTCGAGTTCTTCGATGGGTACCTGCGCCTCCAACGCTTGGGCGAAAGCGCTTGGAGGGAGCAACAGAGTGGCTGGTCGAAATCGGCGGACATAATCGCGCCACCCATCCATTGTGAAGCGGTCGACCAGTACCGCGCGGCGGCGTTGAACAAGGGCCGGAACGGTGGTGTAAATCCCCGATATGTTTCCCAGCGGATAGATCAGCAGTACCGGCGGAACCTTGTTATGTGCACCGACGGCCATCGAGACATGTTGGCCGACGATGTAACGGCCGATCAGATCGTAGCTGAAACCGACATGTTTCGGTGCCCCGGTGGTGCCGCTTGTATGGACCTGTATCTCAGGCTCGGCAGACATGGTTGGAACATGCTCCAAATCCGCGCTATCCCTGCTGGAGACGATCCGGGCGGCCATTTCCTCCAGGGCAATCGCGAGCAGACCTTGCTCTCTGACCACCGCCATCAACTCAGGCGTAAAATCCTCCGCGGCGGCTACGACGGCCGCGGGCCGGGCTCGCGCGACATCTCGAGCGATGCCGACGGGCGATTGAAAGGCGTAAATCATCCTGATCGTGCGTCCTTCGGCGATCAGGCCGATTTCGGCGGCGATCGCCGAGGGGCGGTTACGGGGAACGAGGCAGACCAGAGCACGCTTCGGCGTCTTGGCCTCGTCGAGGGCTTGAGCCACCGTGTCGGCGACTGCCTTCATTTCGGCCCAGCTGAACCAGCGCCCCTGAAACTCGACGGCTTCCGTCGAAGGATCGCCCTCGAGGGCCAGTCGCATCTGCTCGTCGATTCTATGCATTCAACTCTCCCTCAAAAGCGCTCGACCTGCTGTTCCAATCGGCCTGAACCGCTGTCTGGCCGGGGAATGAGCGGCCGTCGGTTCGGGCGGCACATCGCGGGGCGAAGACGAATTTGGCTTCATGCTCGCTCCAGGCGGCGGCCATCAATCGCCGGGGCCGGGGCCCACGCCCGGACCGGGCTCGCCGCCGTCCATGACGATCGTCTGTCCGGTGATCGCCTTACCGCCTTCTCCCGCAAGGAAGACCATTCCGGCCGCGACCTCTCGTGGCTCCAGAAACCGTCCCAACGGCAGGCGGCGACGCATTTCGTCAATCACCTCCGGCGCCTTCTTGATCCATTCTTCGTTGGTTTCGGTCATGGTCAGCCCTGGCGCGATCGCATTGATGCGGACATTATAGGGCGCTAGTTCCCCGGCCAATCCACGGATCAGAAAGTTGAGCCCGGCCTTGGACGCGCCATAAGGCATGGCATTGTAGATCGGGCGGGTGCCGCTGGTCGAACTGGTCGCCAGGATAACCCCGTCGCGCCGTTCCTTCATGGCGATCGCAGCATGATTCATCAGCGCGGCGTTGTTGACCATATTCCATTCCACCAGACGGCTATATTCCTCGACTGGGGTCTCCGCCATCGACCGGAAGGCGGCGGGCTGTGCCGCGGCATTGCAAACGAGGACATCGATCTTGCCCAACCGAGCGACCGCTTCATCGAACGAGGCGATGAGGCCGGCACGATCCGCAAGGTCCGCGGCGAGGCCGATCGCGGCATCGCGACCAAGGCGCTCGTTGATTGAAACGGCGACGGCAGCGGCATCGACGGCGCGACGACCGGTCAGGGCGATCCTGGCTCCGTGATCCGCGAACGCGTCGCAAACCGCCCGACCGATCCCCTTGGTACCGCCCGTGATGTAGGCTGTCTTGCCGGTCAGATCGAACAAACCCCTCATGTCATCTCTCCATCCCGTGTGCATTTCGGCCAACCTTCGGACGAGGCCCTGTCCGCGGTTGCGCCGCGCGACCTGCAAGGCGTACGCCGAAGTGACAGTTCCCTCAAGTTGTGAGGAGGTGTCGGCTTCGTTGCTTGAAGCCACTTGGGCGAACCTCCTGGCCGCGCTCCGTCATCCGCCCACTCCAAATTTGCTGTCGAGACGGGAAGCGGGCCGGCGCCGTCATGCACCGCACGGCCCGGCTCCGAAGAGCTTCCCAAATCGAAAAAACATCCGAATTTCCGAAATAAGTGGCGAATTCTCGTCTTGGAATATGCAGCGTAGCGTGAAACTATCCACCCCTGATAAGGAGAGGAAGGCCATGGACGATTTAGCAACGTTGCCGTTGTCCCTGAACGATGAAGCGGTGCTGAGCAATCCGTTCCCCGCCTACAAATGGCTGCGCGACTGCGCACCGGTGTATCAGGATCCGCAAACGGGCATGTACATCGTCAGCCGTTATCAGGACATCCAGCGCATCACGGGCGATACTGAGACCTTCTCCAACAATGCCGGCATGCTGGGAGATAGAGCATTCGAGGGCGATGACGAAGCGGCGCAGATCATGCGGCTTCAGGCTTCTCCTTATGTAAACACTATGGTTTCAGCCGATCCGCCTGTTCATACCAAGTACCGAGCTGTCGTTCAGAGTGCATTTCGACCATCACGCATCACCAAGATGCAGGCCTACATCCAGGAAGTGTGCGATCGTCAGATCGACACCTTTGCCGACAATGGGCAGTTCGAGGTTGTCGAGCAACTCGCGGTACCGGTACCAATGTATATCATCTCGGATCAACTCGGCATTCCGCGCGACATGTACCAGACCTTCAAGCGATGGTCGGATGCGATGGTTCTGGTTTCGGACAAGCGGCTGCCGAGCTCGGTCCGGGCGGACTGCGCGCGCTCGATCGTCGAAATGCACCGCTATCTGAAGGAGGTGGCAGAGCACTTTCGCGCCCACCCGGAGGACAACATCTTTTCCGACATCGTTCGGGGCGAGATCGACGGCCGGCTCTTGACCGATGAGGAGGTTCTGAGCGTTACGCAGCAGATTCTCATCGCCGGGAACGAGACGACGACCAATACGATCGCAATGGGCCTTCACCTGATGATTGAGGGAGGCCTGGAACAGACCTTGCGCTCAGACCTGACCAGAATCCCGGCCTTCGTCGAGGAGGTGTTGCGCTTGACCAGCACGTTGCAGGGACTGTTCAGGCGGACCACTCGCGACGTGGAAGTCGCCGGTGTCGCGATTCCCCGCGGGGCGGTGGTCATGTTGCGCTGGGCCGCCGCGAACCGGGACGAACGCAAGTTTGCCGATCCTGACTGCGTGAACCTCGAACGAAAGGCGGCGAACACCCATCTCGCATTCGGGATGGGTATCCATTACTGCCTCGGCAACTTGCTGGCCCGCGCGGAACTGCGCACGGTTTTCGCTACCCTCCTGACCAGATTCCAGAACTTCCGCCTATCGGACGAGCCCGACGCCGCCTTGTGGCTGAACCACTGGTTCAATCGCGGGCTCACCAGGCTCAAAGTGCAGTTTGACGCCGCTTGATCCTAAGTCGCCGCAACCAACAGGGTAGCACCCTCGAGCGGCCCACTTAGGCTTTGGTGAGATTTGGGGCCGAGCCGGAATCGAATTTGGATCACTAATGATCTGATATTGAGAGGTTTCTTCATCCTTGAATTCCTGTCCATCAACCAAGCGGCCGTTCCCGGGCCTTCGAGTTCGTCGAAAGCACCAACCGTTCATTCCAGGGCTGACTCATCGGAATGACCTGGCTTGGGACAAAACTGCCGTTGGGAATGGTTATTGAGAACGACCGCTTTGCGTGGGAAATTTTAATCGATCAATTCCCACGCAACCGGGTCAATGGCGAAAGGTGAAGGATAAGGCCACGGAGCGAGCGCGCTGGAGAACGGCGTAGGACAGCCCTGGCGCCGTTCCGACGGCTGAGGCGGCGCTCGATTTCACCGGCTCGTTCGAGAGGTTCTTGCCGATGACGGCAAATTCCCAGCTTTTGTCTTCGGGCCCAAAGCCGATGCGCAGATCGGCAAGCGCGTAGGTTTCCTGACGCACCAGCGGATCGTTCGTCGGCGCCAGGAAATAGCCGGTCGACACGAAGAGGTTGGGTTCGAAGCTGAGCAGTAACCGGTCACCCACGGGCCGGGTCAGCGTGAAGCCGAAATTGCCCGAGAATTTGGGCGCGAACGGCGTGGGCTGACCAGAGAGATCCTGCACACAGCGCGATCCCTGGACGACGATCTGCGCCTGGGTGCAGGCGGCGTTCGGATAGTCCTTGAACTTCGAGATGATGTAGCTGCCCGCAACGTTGATCGTCATGAAGTCGGCGGCGCGGAAATTGCCAGTGAATTCTATGCCTTTGGAGACCGACGAGGCTGCATTGCCGACCGTCGTGATCAGCGCGCCGGTCGGCCCGATCAGCGAGATCGCCTGCTGCAGGTTTTTGAAGTCCGAATAGAAAGCATCCAGCGTGAAGAACAGCCGCCGGTCGAGGATCGAGCCCTTGAGGCCGACCTCATAGGCATCAACATTCTCGGAATCGAACTGTGCAGGCTGGTTGGAGTCGCTATAGCCGCCTGCCTTGAACCCCTTGGTATAGGCGCCATAGAGCGATACGGTCGGAGTGACCTTGTAGGTTGCCGTCACCGCCGGCATCAGCTTGTTGTAGGTCGTGTCGGAATCGGTGAAACCCGCGTTGCTCAGACCTCCGAAAGTG
>Ga0070667_100000403_pt1 | contig 46804 bp, 36 predicted proteins | sample KBSS33metaG_FD_64659 | JGI IMG/M metagenome (GOLD analysis project Ga0070667, IMG submission 64659) | Switchgrass rhizosphere microbial communities from Kellogg Biological Station, Michigan, USA - KBS S3-3 metaG | ecosystem: Host-associated > Plants > Roots > Rhizosphere > Soil ...
ACCACCGAGACACCGCTGGGGGTGGCGATGCCCTGGATCTGCGCGGGCGGCGGGGGCGTAGTGGATGCCGCAGGGGGCACCGAGTCGTTACAGGCGGACAGTACGGACAGGCCGAGCGCGCATGCGCCCAGGCGCACGATCGTGTGTATTCGTTTCATGGATGAGACCTCCGGCAAGCGGCGGGTATTGCACGCTGCGGGAGGGCAGCGCTGCCGAGAGGGGGGTCACATAATCGGGAAGAGTCGTCTTGAGGAAGCGACGGGGATCTCTCAAGATCCGCAAGCCGGATACCCTATTTAACAATGAGTCACTCGCCCTGGAAGTCCGTTGCGCCTCTTATCCCGATCGCCGCGCTGAATTCGGATTGACTGCGGACTCCTCCTGCCGCTCCGCCTCCCACGCCGAATGACACCGTAGATGCAAGTGCAGCACCCGGTTCGGCGGCGCGCCCTCGAATTCCAATTCCATCTCCGCGTCGGTGGCGAGAATGGGGCTATCACACAGGTTGCAAGCTATCCCGGAGCCGCGTCCGCCCCAGGTTCTCGCGGCCTTAGAGCGCGGCAGTTGCCCTTTCTCAAGACGCTCTTGGGCACGAGCACGCAGATTGTCCTGATCCCGTTGTCTATGGCTTGGGTCGCCCATAACTTCCCCCGCTGGCGACCCACTGACTATGCGCGCCCGCAGCCCAGGAGTCCAGTTTTAGGCGGGGAATGCGGGCATCGGGATCAATCCGGCTTCGCTGCAGTGCGATAGAGCGGATAAAGGTTGTAGCGATCGTCCCAGGAGGGATGGCGGCGGTAAAAGAAATCCAGGCGGGCCTGCGGGTCCTTGGCGAAATCCGCATCCTCGGCCAGCCGTTTCTTGAACTCGGCCGCGGCACTTGGGTCGCTGGCCAGCATTTCCCGGCCTACCTGCTCGGCCACGTAAGGCTCCATGTATTCTTTTTGCTCGAAGGCGCCGTTGAAGAGGCCCCAGGCGGCGTAGGAGTCGGGTGAACGGGGCTCGAGCAGGGCCAGGATGAGGCGGGCGGCCGGCTGGGCGATGGGCACATACAGCGAGCCTGCCGGCAGATCGCGCTTCTCCTCCTGCCACTGCCCCTGAAGTTCTGCCATGGCATGTCCCTCGAGCAAGGGCTTGGGAAAGGTCACGGTGCTGGCGCGGAAAGTCTCCACTTTGGCGTTTGCGACGGGCCGGGCGATACGGTCGAACGCAATGCCGTGCACGGCGAGGCGTTCCGCCAGCCATGCGGCATGCGCGGCCGGGATCACGTAGCCACCACGCGGTGCTTGCACCGTGATTTTGGGCACCACGGTATCATAGAAGGGGACATGCCAGACCTGCGGCTTGCCGGGATCGTAGCGCGTCACCAGAGAACCTGAGATTTCCGAAGGCTCGCGGGTATAGGCGTAGCCGCGGAAATCGATCGTGATCGAGTGCGGGCCGTTGTCATAGGAGACCGGCACCTCCTGGCCGCCGAGCCGGGCGGCGCGCCGGTCGGCCTCATGAGTGAGCGCGCGCCACTCCCTGCCGTGGCGAGCCATCATGTCCGACAGCGCCATGATGGCGTCATGGGTAACGCGCACGCGCGTCGGATAGTCCTTCCAGGAGTGCGTCTCCACCCGTAGCGCAAAGCGGTTGCGCAGCGCCCAGTAGCCGGTGGAGAAGCGTGCGGGAGAGGCGCCGGCGACGAAGCCCGAGGCCGGATCGTCCGGCTTGTTGAACGCGGGATGGAAATCGAGCGGCAAGGAGCCCTGCGTGGTGAGTGCGGCCTTGAGCTCGCGGCTTAAGGCCATACCGGCAGGATGCAGGGCGGGATCGCCGACATAGACCGGCTCGACGATCGTGGCCACATCGGGCTGAAATTGCGCGCCGTCGCTGACGTGCAGGTCCACATACAGCACCGGGTCCCAGCCGCCGAGCAGACGCAGCATGGCCTGCATCTCCGGTGCGTCGGCCTTGGTGTAGTCGCGGTTCAAATTCAGGTTCTGTCCGGTGGTGCGCCAGCCCATCTCTTCCGGGCCGTTCTGGTTGGGACGGTTCCAGCGTCCGAAGCGCTCGTGACCATCGGCGTTGAGCACCGGCACGAACACCCATATAAAGGAGTCCAGTGCCTGCGCGCGCGGCTTGCCACTCAGCATCTCGCGCGCAACGAGGAAGCCCGCGTCCTTGCCGTCGATCTCTCCGGCGTGGATACCGCCCTGGATCAGTACCACGGGCGTATCGCGCTCGCGCGCGGCTTCCGGCGTGAGCACACCGGTTCGCGAGACGATGAGCGCGAGCAGGGGCCGCCCTTCGGGCGTGCGGCCGAACTCGGTGCAGCGCACCGCGTCGGGCCAGATGTCGGCGTATGCATGGCAGAGCCGCTCGACTTCCTCATAACGGCCGGTGATGCGAAAGCCGGAGCGCTCGGCGACCGTCTCGAGGCTTTTCAGGGATGTGGCCTGCGCGGCCGCGGCCAGCAGCAATCCGGTGAACAGTATTCTCAAAAGTTACTCCTGCGAGCCTGCGCCGACCGCGACCCAGGCAATTTCCGAGTTCGAGACTTTCTCAACATCGAATTTTTTGGCCGCCGCCGCCATGCGCGTCAGCGCCTGGGCAATGGGCATGGGCGGCTTCGTGTCGCCTTTCTTGGCCTTGTGGAAACGAACCGGGTTGATGCGCGCCACCACATAGTTGCGCAGATACGGCGAGCGGAAGCCGCGCGCCGTGAGCGTGGCGACGATTCTCTTGACCTGCGTGTCGATATCCAGCAGCCGCGCGGCATGGCTCTCGCGCTCTTTCAGGCTCGCCGCGAGCGTGCGCTCGCTGAAGCGGTCCACCTTCTTGAGAAACGAGCTATAGGCGCCGCCGGCGAAGCGCGGTGACTGACTATAAAGAATTCCTAAGGTCAGCAGCTCCGGCGCCTCAAACTCCGCCGCGAGCTGCGACTCGCGCGTCTGTGGCGTCCGTTTGGCGAGGTTGCGCGCCATGCGGATCACTTCGAGGCTGCGGTCCTTGAGATTGTGGGCCTTTTCCGTGTTGAGCGCGAGGATGCGGTACGCCAGCGCCTCGTTCGGAGAGATCAATGCCGTGATCTGCCGCAGGCCCAGCACTTTCGCGGCGGCCAGGCGGTGGCGGCCGTTGGGCGTCCACAGCCGTCCATCCTCACCGCGCACCACGATCAGCGGATCGAGAAAGGCGCCGGTCTCGTCGATCTTGCCCGCAAGACGTTTGACATGCGTCGGCGACAGATCGCGCTGGAACGGCGTGGGCTGCACGGCGGCGAGGGGCAGCGAGGCGAGTAGAATCGCGCGCCCGCCCAGCGGCTCGCGATAGGCACCGATGGGCGCGCCGCCGGCCCGCATGACGAGCGCGCTGATCTCGAGCACATCGGGGTGGTCGGCGACGATGGGCACGTCCGCCGCGGCGAGGCCCCGCGTATCGCGGCCCGGTGCCAGCTTGCCACGGCGCGCGGGCTTTCTCTTCGCAGCTTTTTTGGAGACCATTTGCTTAAGATAGCGGAAATCCATGCAACTCCAAACTGAAAATCGGCTGGGGCCGACGGGCCTGCCTGCGCAACGCATCGATGCGACCGGCCGCGCGCACATCGACCTGCGCGCGGTGCTAGCGCTGGCTGCGCCGTTGATGGCGAACAGCGCCATTCAGATGCTGCTGAACCTGACGGATACCTGGTTCATCGGTCGTCTGTCCACCCAGGCCGTGGCGGCGGTGGCCTCGGTGCACTGGCTGGTGTTGGTGGTGATCATGCTGTTCGGCGGCGTGGGGCTTGCCGTGCAGACGGTCGTCGCGCAGTACTTCGGCGGCGGGCGCCATGCCCGCGCGTCGCAGGCCGTGTGGATCGCCCTGTGGGGCATCACATTCACTCTGCCGTTATATCTGGCCGCGGCCGCAGCCGGGCACTGGATTCTAAGGCCGTTCGGGCTCGATCCCGAGGTGCAGCATCTGGCGGGTGATTTCTGGATGCCGCGCATCGCCGGATCGTTTTTCGGCGCGGCGACCTGGGCGGTGCTGGGATTTTTCAACGGCATCGGCCGCCCGCGGGTCACGGTCGCCGCGACCGCGTTGATGGCGCTGAGCAATGTCGTATTCAATCAGCTGTTCATCTTCAATCTCGGCCTGGGCATCGCCGGCTCGGGGCTGGCCACCGCCGCCGCGCAGGTTTTGGCCGTGGGCTACGTGCTGGCGGCGTTCCTGAAAGAGGAGCAGCGCGCGCGCTTCCGCTCGCACCTGACCTGGCGGCTGCACCCGCCGCGGCTGATCAAACAAATGCTGCTGGGCTTTCCGATGGGCTTGCTGTACGCGGGCGACTTGCTGGGAGTGGCCCTGTTCCAGATCATGCAGGTGAAGCTCGATGCGGCCGCCGGAGCTGCGACACAGATTGCGATGATGCTGACTTCCATCGCTTACCTGCCGGGCCTTGGGATCGCGCTCGCCGGCACGACCCTCGTGGGTCAGTCCATCGGCGCTGGGGATCGGGACTGGGCCATGAAAGTCGGCACGCGGGTGACTGTGTTTGCCGCGGCCTACATGGGAGGCATGGGCATATTGCTGGCGCTGTGCGGCCCATGGCTGATGCCCCTGTTCATCGCCGCGCACGATGCCCAATCGGCTGCCGTGGTCGCACTGGGCGTCAAGATCCTGTGGTTCGCCGCCGTCTATCAATTTTTCGACGGCTTGAATCTCGGCAGCGGCTTCTGCCTGCGCGGAGCGGGCGATGCCCTGGTGCCCGCGGCGCTGGTACTGGGGCTCGCCTGGCTGCTGTTTGTGCCGCTGGCGCACATGCTGATCTTCGCGTCGGGACAGGGCTGGGTGGATGTCCTGCCACAGCTGGGATGGGGCGCGCTTGGCGGTTGGGCCGCGCTCGTCCTCTACGTGCTGCTGCTGGGATCCATGCTGTTTGTCCGCTGGCGCTCGGGAGCCTGGCGTCGCTTGCGCATCTGACCCGGCGCGATTCGCGTAGCCCTAGCCGGACGTCGCGCGTTGTGTCCTGGCGCGGTGGAAGGCCGTGAGTGTGCGCTCGTTGACCTTGTCCACCGCGGTCGCCACCGCCGTGTCGTAGCACTGCTTGAAGCGCATCATGGCCGCCAGATCGGCGTGGCTGGGCTCCTGGCAGGCGCGCCGCGCCGCCGCTGCGATGCGTTGGTACAGTATCTCCGCGGATTTCGGCTGCGACAGGTCGAGGTCGCCGTAGTCGACGGCGATCCGGGTGGGAGCGGTGCCCGAGCCGACTAGAGAGCCGGCCGCGGCGAGGCCGCTCGCGAGCAGGGTGGCGCCGAAAACGAGGCGGCGCAGCGTAAGAACAGTAAGAACAGTAAGAACAGTAAGAACAGTAAGAACAGGATTCATGGCGGGTTCCTCTTTGCTAAAAGGACTGACCGCCACTAAATCACGGCATGGTCCAATTTGTTGCTCGCCTCGTCGCGTCCGCCCGGCGCTCGGCCTCACCGCGATCCCCCGAACGGAAAAATGGATGGCGCGAAGGGCGGGACGGGTGGCACACTAGCGCCCGCCAAAAGGTCTGGAGAGCCTCCGATGATGCCGCAAGCCGTCTCGCGATTCGCCCCCCTTGCCGTGCTGGCACTGATACTCGCGGCATGCGCGCCAAAGGAGCCTTCCGCCCCCCCGAAGCCCGCCGCACCCGCCACTCCCGCCGGTAATGCTGAATGGACAGCCTTTGCCGCCCAGTTCATCGAGGACTACTTCCAGCTCGAACCGTTCTTTGCCGTGAATGCGGGGCGCCACGAATATGACGGGAAGATGCCCGACTGGAGCACCACCGGCTTCACGCAGGAGACGAACTGGCTGAAACGTATGCGCGAGCAGGCGGGGAGGTTCGACGCCGCCAAACTGATTCCTGCGCAGCGGTTCGAGCGGGACAATCTATTGAGTGTGATCGACACCGGGCTTTTCTGGGTGGATCGTGCCCACTTCCCGTTCAACAATCCCGCCTGGTACATCGACCACCTCGATCCCGATGTCTATCTGAGCCGCGACTATGCGCCGCTCGAGAAACGCATGGCGGCCTACATCCAATATGCGCGGGCCATTCCCGGGATCGCGGACAACATCCGCGCCAATCTGCAGACGCCGATGGCGCGGCCGCTGCTGGAGCGGGGTATCGACGGCTTCGGCGGATATGCGGATTTTTATCGCAATCAAGTGACGCCGATCTTCGCCGCGGTGAAGAACGCCGACCTGCAAAAGCAGCTGGCCGATGCCGATGAAGCGGCGGCCAAGGCGATGGACGGACTCAAGACCTGGCTCGAGTCGCAGGTCAAGGACGCCAACGACAAATTTGCTCTGGGGAGCGGCCTGTTCACGGAAATGCTGAAACAGACGGAGCAGGTCGAGGTGCCGCTCAAGGAGCTGATGAAGATCGGCCGTGCGGACCTGGATCGCAATATGAGCGCGCTGCGCGCAGCCTGTGGGCAATATCTGCCGAAGGCGCCGCTGCGGGTGTGCATCGATACGATGAATTCAAAGAAGCCGGAGGGTGGAGCGGTGGCCGGCGCGCGCTCGCAGCTCGCCGAACTGCGCCAGTTTGTGACGGACAAAAGGGTGGCGACCATCCCGGGCCCGGAGCAGGCGCAGGTGAAAGAAGCGCCGCCGTACAATCGCGGCAACTTCGCCTATATCAACGTGCCGGGTCCCTACGAGAAAACTCCGGCGTATGTCTACTATGTGGCTCCGCCCGATCCAAACTGGTCCGCTGCCGAACGCGCGGCCTATGTGCCCGGCAAGGCAGATCTGCTGTTCACGACGGTGCACGAAGTGTGGCCCGGGCATTTCCTGCAGTTTCTGCATGCGAATCGCAATCCGTCCAAGATCGCGGGACTGTGGGTAGGCTATGCATACGCGGAGGGCTGGGCTCACTACGCCGAAGAGATGATGTGGGATGAGGGGTTGGGTAACGGCGATCCCGAGATTCATATCGGCCAGCTCACCAATGCACTGCTGCGCGACGTGCGCTTCGTCTGCGCGATCGGCCTGCACACTCAGGACATGACCTTGAAGCAATCCGAGCAGTTGTTCCGCGACAGCGCCTTCCAGGACCCGGGCAATGCGCGGCAGCAGGCCGCTCGCGGCGCCTACGATCCGGCGTATCTCAACTACACGCTGGGCAAGCTGATGATCAAGAAGCTGCGCGAGGATTGGCTGGCGAAGCAGCCGCCGGCAAGCGACAGCCACGCGCACTGGCGGGAATTCCACGACCAGTTCCTGTCCTACGGTGGGCCGCCGATTCCATTCGTGAGGAAGGCGATGGTGGGCGAGGGCGGAACGTTGTTCTAGCCCCGTCTCTTGCGCACATACAGGCCCTGCCGCCAGCTCACATGCTCGGTGGCCACGGGCTCCCCGTCGACGAACCGCGGCCGGTACCGCACCTTCTTGAAGATCTCGGTCAGCTGGCCACGGTAGATCGAGGGCCCTTCCGCAGCCACCACCTTCATGTCATCGACGTCCCCGTCCGCGGTCACCGTGAAATCGAACCGCGCCCAGTAGAGATTGAAGCTCGCAGGGTCCGGTGGCGGGCGGTGCCGCTCGATGCCAATGTCTTCATCGCGATACACGATGGCTCGCGGCGTCTCGAACAATCTATCTCCGACATAGCCCGGGACTTGCGCCTCCGCCAGGGCTTCACGATAGCGGCTCATCGCATCGCGCCGCGCCAGGGACACCTGGTACCAGTCTCCAAGATCGAGCAGCGTGTCCACGAAGTCCGAACGGTTGCTATCCGCATGACGCCGCAGGATCTCAACCGCCCGCTTCAGGGACTCTTCCCCGAGCTGGTCGAGTTGCGTGCTGAGCCTGCGATACTGGGTGTTGCCGTCGGGACTGCCGCCCTGGTCGTAGGCGAGGTCGGCAAGTAGGATGCCATGCGCGTACGCCTGCCGATAGGTCCGCGCCACCCCGCGCAGCGCAGCGCAGCAGCGGCAGCATGGACGGATGATTCTTTCCGTAGACCGTGTCACCGATCAGGACCGTGTAGCGCTGCTGGCGCTCGAACGCGTCCTTAAGATCGAGCGCCAGATAGCACTCGAGCAGCGGCTCATTGAGCTCGAGCTGCTGTGGGTTGAAGAGGCCATAGTTCATGCGGCTCAGTTTCACCGCGCGCATCAGCGCGGCGATGGCATCGGCGCAGTGATCGTCCTGGATATAGAGCAGGCTCAAATCCAGGAGTTTTGGGATGGCGGCGCCTGCGAGCGGTCCGTCGTCCGCTTCGATCCTGAGCAGCTTGTCGATCAGCGTCTGCTCCTGATGGGCGCGCTTAGCGGCGGTTCTTTCCGGGGAATTATCGGCAACAGCGAGGGAGAAGAAGAGGAGAGCGAATGCCATCCCCTGAAGCATGTTCACGAGTTTCTCGTGAATCAGCATGGCGGCTCATCATGAGCCTGTTGTCAGTCAGAATTCAAATCGTTTGAACCGCATAAATCGCAGGCGATCTGTCAAACCCGCGCCGCCACCGAGCGTAGGCGTGGAGTGCGCGAGGCCAGATCGTCACGCAGCAGCTCCTCAATCAGTTCGGCGACACCGCCGCCGTGGTCGCCGCGCGTCACGAAATCTGCCTCATCTTTCAATGAGCTCAGCGCGTTTGCGACGGCCACGCCACAACCGCACAGCGCCAGGAAGGCATGATCGTTCTCGGCATCGCCCACGCCGACGGCGTTTTCGGGCTGCAGGCGCAGCCGCGCCAGCGCCGCCGACAGACCGGTCGCCTTATTGATGCCGGCGGGCAGCACCATCACCGCCCCCTTGTTGAAGATCACCTGCAGCTCCAGGCCCAGGTCGCGGATGGTCTCGAGCACCACGGTCTCGTGCGGTTCCCAGGTGGCGACGATCACGCGGCCGAGGGAGATGGGGCTAACACCCCGCTGGCGCAGGGTGGCGGTGAACTTTTCCGGAGGCGGCGCGGCGAGCGCGGTCTGCACTTGTGTTGCGGGGTCATAGAGCAGTGCGCCGTTCTCGGCGACGATGAGATCGAACAGCGCAAGGTGCGGGCAGACGGATTTGAGATCGGGAATCTCCCGGCCCGTCACCATGAGCAGCTTGCGGCCCGAGGAGCGCAGCCGCTCGAGCGCTGTTAGGGTCTCGGAGGTGATCTGCCCGGCGGTGGCCAGGGTGCCATCGTAGTCGCAGCACAGGGTGAGGTAGCGCATGCACAGGGAAGGCAAGCAAGTTGCGTGCCCCGCTTGCGCCGCAGCTTGGGGGCGGGTGCAATCAGGCCGTGGGAGGCGTGGAGTCGTCCTTGCGATCGATTTTAACCTTTTTCGCCTTGGGGCGAAAGCTGGTCAGCGTCCAGCCGCCGACAATGCCGGCCAGCATGGCGAGAACGGAAGCGCTCTGATCATCGAGCGACAGGGCGCCGATAGCATGCGAGAGCGGTTGCGCCAGAGAGAGCAGATCCATGGTTGTGAAGTCCCGGGTGTGCGATGGCCCGAACATAGCAGCATTCACTTTGCAATGGGGAGTCGGTGGGCCGCGACGGATCGAATCCTTGACACGGATCACGCCACACCGAGCTACCCCTGTGACGCGGCCAAGGCATAAGCTCCCGCTTTCGCCAAGTGGAATATACCCATGCCAGTCGAGATTCGTGTCGCCGCAGAGGCCGATGTCCCTGCGATCCTGCGCTTCATCCGCGAGCTGGCCGAGTATGAGCGCGAGCCCCAGGCGGTGGTGGCGACGGAGGAGATGATCCGGGATGCGCTGTTCGGCGCGGGTCACGTTGCGTATGGCTTGATTGCTTTGCAGAATGAGGCGCCGGTGGGATTCGCCGTCTACTTTTTCAATTTCTCGACCTGGCTGGGCCGGCCCGGGTTGTACCTCGAGGATTTGTATGTGACTCCGGCGTCCCGCGGATCGGGAGTGGGCCGCGCGCTGCTCAAGCGCCTGGCGCAAGTTGCGGTTGACAGGAACTGCGGCCGCATGGAATGGGCGGTGCTCGACTGGAACGAGCCTGCCCTTGGCTTCTATCGCGCGCTCGGCGCCAAGCCGCAGGAGGAGTGGACGGTGTACCGGCTGCAGGGGGAGGCGCTGCGGGGGATGGCGGAATAGTAGTCTACCGCTGCACCAAAGTCCTACTTCAACGCCACCACCAGCTTCGCCGAGTGACTGCGCCAATTGATCGGAATCACGAACGGCCGCATGTCCGCTGGGACCTCGACCTTGTCTCCCGAGACCACGTTCGGCACCGAGATCACGAAATCCCGCCCGAAATCGCGCCGTGCATTGCCTGAGATGGTATTGGCCACCTCGCCGACCAGGTCCTTCATGGTCTCGTGGCTGAAATCCGTCTCCTGCATTTTCATGAGGAGCACCGTCAGCATGGCGCGCGGCGCCGTGAAATACACCACGCCCTCGCGCTTGCCGGAGATATTGATCACGCCGGTGTAATCGTGCACCCCGGGCGTGCCCTTGGTGACCAGGTAGGGCGAGCCGATGGAAGCGGCCTGCTGCGCCGCCACCTCGAAGTAGTTCGTCGTGCCCTCGACGAAGGTCTTGAGCTCCTGCTCCTGCAGCATCAGGCGCTCCGCCGCAGGAGCTCGGCGATGGCTTCGTTGAGCTGGCGGTCGGTGAAAGGCTTGTTGAGGAAGCCGTTGGCGCCTTTCTCCATGGCCTCGACCGCGGTGGCCTTGTCGGCCAGCGCGGAGATGACCAGGATGCGGATCTGCGGCTTCAGTGCCACCAGCTGCTCGATACACTCGATGCCGTCCATCTGCGGCATGGTGATGTCCATGGTGACCACGTCGGGATTGGTCTGCTTGAAAAGCTCCAATGCCTCGAGTCCATTGGCCGCCGTACCCACCACGGTCAGCGCATCGATCTGCTGCGAGCGCTCGATGCGCCGGCGCATGATGTTCGAGTCATCGACGATCAGAAGCTTGCAGGCGTTCATCGCTCAGGCGACCGCCGTACTGGTTTCTTGGCGTACGGCAGGCAGCGCGATCTTGAAGCGTGTGAACTTGCCCGGGTTGGTCGCCACGCCGATCTTGCCGCCGAGCGCGTAGATGCTGCGCGCCACCACGTCCATGCCGACGCCGCGTCCGGCATCCATCGAGACCTGCTCCTGGGTGGAGAAGCCCGGCTTGAAGATCAGCGCCATGACGGCGCGGTTGTCCATGGCGGCGGCCTCCTCGGGGGTCGCCATTTGTTTGCGCACCGCGGCCGCCTTCAACTGCTCGGGATTGAGACCCGCGCCGTCGTCCTCGCACACCAGCTCGAACCCGTCGGCCACGCGGCGCAGGTCGACGCGCACCAGGCCCACCTCGGCCTTGGAGTGCGCGCGGCGCACCTCGGCGGCCTCGATGCCATGCACCGCGGCATTGCGCAGCAATTGGATCAATACGTCCTTGACCGTGCCCTGGTAGGCCTGCGGTAGATCGGCTAGACCGTTGATGCCGAGCTTGAAGCTCTTGCGATGCTCGGCGGACAGCCGCTCGGCGAGCGAGTTCAGCGTCTTGGTGATGTCGTTGGCGGCCGCCTTGCCTGCGGCGGCGGGCGGGACCGGAGCGATTTTCTGGGTGTTGCCGGCAAGGGCGGCGGGCGTCGAGCCCTGCAAAGTGGCGAGCCGTGTCGCCAGCTCACGCACGCTGCGCAGGTGCGCCATCAGCTCATCGAGCTTGAGCAGCGTGGCTAAGAAGTCGTTGCCGGTGAGCTCGGGTTTCTTCTTGAGCTCGCTCACCATGTCCTCGAGCGCGTGCACGCGCTGCGCGGCGCTCAGCAGGCTCACCGCCAAGGCCTCGCCCTTGATGGCGTGCAGCTCGCGGAACATGCCGTCGAGCTTCTTGCGGAACTCGGTATCGCTGCGCGCCGGGTCCTTGAGGATGGCGTTCACATGCATGAGGCCGGCGTCCGTCGTATCGAGGAAGGACATCAGCTGCACCGGGTCGACGTGCATCACGCCGAGCATCATGTCCACTTGGCTGTTGGCGTTCTGCTGCGATTCGGCCAGCTCGCGCGCCAGCAGCACGCTCGAAGTCACATCGCTCACGTCCACCAGCACGTGCTTGACTCCCTTCTCGCCCATCACGCGGTGGAAGTCGAACTGCAGATAGCGCGTATCGCGTCCGCCACGCCCGTCGTCCACCTGGATCTCGAGCTGCCCCAGCGGGTTGATGCTCTTCATGAGGTTCTCGTGCGCGCGATCGCCCCACAGCAGCTTGATGTACTTGGTGGCAGTGGCGAGCGTGGCGGCGGGCACGCGGTCCGCCAGCAGCTCCTCGAAGCTCAAGCCTGCGAATTCCTGACGTCCGAACATATGTGTGAGCGCGCTCGACCATACCGAACCGATGCGATAATCCGCATCCAGCAGGAAGAAGCCTTCCTTCACGGTCTTGAGAATGTCGCGGGTCTGCTCCTGCGCCTCGCGGGCCAGCCGCTCGCTGCGGCCACGGGTGAGCTGCAGGTACGCGGCCGCGGCCGCCAGCACCAATGCGGCGAGCACGCCGATCGACAGCAGCAGGCGCAGGCGCACCGCCTGGGCTGAGGTGCGCGTCTGCAGCTGCGAGGCCACATCCGAGAGCATGCCCTGCAGACGCTTGGCATTCTCACGTGTGAAGAGCTGCGCGCGCTTCACATCGCCGTAGTGTGCGAGGCCGGCCTTGGAGAAAGAGCTGCCGGACTCGTCCGAATCCACATAGGGCTGGCCGTTGAAGGCCGTTACCGGATCGACCACCGGCCCGTACTGATGCCACAGCAGCGTCGCGCGGCTGAGCTGCGGGGCGCGGCCGAAATCTCCGGCGGCCAGCTGCGCAAGATCGCGATCGAAGCGCTCGGTGGTGGCCTTGAGATCCGCCAATGCCTGGCCCGCATAAGCGCGGCCCTCGAGGCGGTCGCGCAGCGAGGTGAGCTGCTGCGCGATCATGTCGGGATAGGCTTGCAGCGCGCTTGCGGTCTGCAGCGAGCCGACGTTGCCGGTCATTTGCGTGGCGAGCCGAAAGCCAGCAATGAGCACGCCGCCCATGACCACCAGCAGCAAGGCACCGACGCCGGCGGTGACGATCTGCCGGCTACGCTCTGCGCCCGGTAGGTTCATGTCAGGCTGTCTCCCAGTAAGTCGTTCATTGCGGTGGCGCGAAGCGGATGGCCATACGCATCGGCACTTCGGTGGCCACGCCGTCGATGACCAATGGCTCGTAGCGCCAGCGTTTGACCGCGGCCAGCGCCGCCTCATCGAACAGTTTCGCGGGCGTCGCAGATTCGATGCGCACGTTTTGGGTCTCGCCTTTGACGGTCACGGTAAAGGCTACCGTGACCACCCCACCGATGTTCTTTTCCAGCTGCTCGCGCGGGTATTCCGGCGCGACATAGCGCTTGCGTTTGAGACTGCTCTGCAGCGTCGCGTTCGCGGAGCTCGCGGCTTGCGGGGCGGAGGACCGGGCGGCTTCCTGCGCGGCCTTCGCTACCTGCTCGGCCTTGAGTTTGTCCTCGGCCTCTTTCTGGCGGGCGAGCTGCGCCTGACGCTCGGCTTCCGCTGCCGCGGCGGCGCGCGCGTCACGGGCTTTCCTTTGCTCGGCCACCGCCGCATCGCGCGCCGCTTGCTCGGCCGCGAGGCGTTTCTGCCGGGCCTCCTCCTGCTGGGCACGCAGGGCCTCCGCGCGCGCCTTGCCGAGATCGGTCTGGAACTGCGTCAGCCGCGCATCGTCCGGCCGCGCGCTTTTGAATTGCGCCAGCGCCACGGCCGCATCCTCATACTTGGCCGCCGTCATCGCCTCCTGGAAGCGTTTCGCCAGTACTGCGCCGACACGCGTGAGGCCGTCCGAGGCTTCGCCGCTCGCCGGATCGGCGTAGGCCGCGGAGCGATAGTAGAGCAGGGCGTTATCGCCCGACGGCTCGGTATATCGGCGCTCGCGCATGGCCTCGCGGGCTTTCTCGAGCAGCTCGTCCACCTTGCCTTTGACCAGCGAGGTCTCGATGGCGGGGGCCGCGGGCTCGGTGGTCGGGCCGCTGGATTGGGGGGCGACCGGTGTCTGCGCGGGGATTGCGGTCTGCTTGCCACGGGTGATAAACCACAATGCCACGGCGGCCACGATCGCAAGCGCGATGCCGCCGATCAGCCGACCGTTGATACGGCTCGCGCCGCTATCGCGCGGCTGCGGCCGGATCAGCTCCGGCGCCGCTGGCAGCACCTGCTCGATGACGATCGCGGGCGTCGTCTGCGGCTTGCGGCCCGGCGGTTTGGATTTCGAGTCCGCCACGGCGCCCTGCAGGAGCGCGGCGGTCTTGTGGGCGTCCACCGGCACCGGTAGCACGGCAAAGATTGGGGTGCCTTTAAGGGCAGCGGCGACCTCCTGCTCCTCGCTCTCCTCGGCGAAGACCAGTACCGGTGCGTCCACGGTCTGGGCCTGAAAGGATTCAATCTGTGCGCTGAGGTCCGCGATGCCGCGGCTGTCGAGCGCGATGATCTGCGTTCGTTTCGCCTGTCCCAGCTGCGCGAGGGCAAGGGTGAGGGATTCCACCGGGGTGACGGCGGCCTGGCCGCCCAGCGCATGTCCGAGCTCGAGCAGGAAATCGTCACTCGTGGTGACGGCAATCACCTCGACCGCCGCACGTGCGGGGGAAGCCGGTGGCGCGTCCATGCGCGAGGGGTTATGGGGTGCTGGACTGGCCACGGGGCATCTCCGAGGGATTGCCGGGGCAGGATAGTGAGGCGGCGCAGCATCGCTTTGCCGCAGTTCACATATTCGTCAGAATAGGCCTCCTTCGCCCGGGAGATGGGTCATGCGCACGCTCAAGATCACAGGGTTTGTCTTAGCGGGGCTGGTAGCCCTGATCGTTCTTGCCGCAGCTGCGGTGTTGATTCTGGTGGACCCCAACGATTACCGCGCGGACATCGAACGGCGCGTTGGGCAGGCGAGCGGCCGCCCTCTGAAGATCGGCGGCAAGCTCGATCTCAAACTCTTTCCGTGGCTGGCATTGCAAGTCAACGATGTATCGCTCGGCAATCCTCCCGGCTACGGCAGCGAGCCCTTCCTGACGGTGAAGCACGCCGATGTGGGGGTGAAGCTGCTGCCCCTGCTGCACAAACAAATCGAGGTGCGGCGCGTCAAGCTCACCGCGCCCACCGTCTATCTCGTGAGCCGCGGCAAGGGCGAGAACAACTGGCAGGATCTCAATAAAGCGAAATCGCCGCAGGAAGCGCAGGCGGCGGACCGCAGCACGCAGACTACGATCGCGGGCGTGGATGTCGAGGGGGCTACCCTGGTCTACCGGGACGAGGAGCAGAAGGAGAAAAAGGATTTCACGCGTCTGTCGAATCTGCAGCTGCACATCGGCGCGCTCGGTGGTGCGGCCGCCATGCCGGTGAACGCGCAGTTCGATTACGACGACGGTACGCTCGGGTCCGCAATGCACTTCGCCGTGCAGGCGCAGGTGCGCAGACTCAAGGACAGCTCGCGTGTGACAGTCAAAGATCTCACGATCGAAAGCAAACCTCTGCTCGTGCGTTCTCCCGAGCTCGTGCTCGACACGCGGGCCGGGACGCTGGCGCCCGCGACGCTCGACATCCACTACGGTGAGCTGCCCATTCACGCCACCGCCGCGGGCGAGAACCTCTTCGGCGAGCGCGTGGTGACGGGCAAGGTCTCCCTCGAGCAGGTTGCGTTGCGCAAGCTCATGCCCTCCTTCGACATGAGGGTTCCCAATACGCGCGATCCGCGTGTTCTCAATGCCTTCGCTCTGAAAAGCGACTACCGCCTGACTGAAAAGGCGCTGCAGCTGCGCGATCTCAATCTCAGCCTGGACGACACGCAGGTGCGCGGCACGGTATCTGTCGACGACCTCGACACCAAGGCCCTGTCCTTCGACCTCGGCATCGACTCCATCGACGTCGACCGTTATCGCGGGCCCGAGGTCAAGACGGAGACGAAAAAGTCGTCCGGCCCCAAGCCTCCGCCCACCGATCTGCCTATCGCGGCGCTGCGCAAGTTGAACGCGCACGGCACCCTACGCATCGGCCACGCGCAGCTGGCGGACATAAAATTCGACGATGTCCGCCTGCCGGTGGACGCCGCCGGCGGCCGTGTGGTCGTGATGCCGCAGGCGCGCCTCTTCGGCGGCAGCTACAACGGCGATATCATGCTGGACGCCCGGCCGGCCCAAGCCAGACTCTCCCTGAACGAGAAGGCGCGCGGCATCGACGTCGGCTCCTTTGTCAATGCCGCCTTCAAGACCACGCGGGTGGTGGGTCTCGGCGATGCAAATGCCGTGCTAACCGGCACGGGCAATACGGATGAGGCCATCCTGGCGACGCTCAAGGGGAAGATCGACGCCAACGTCAAGGACGGTGCTTTCAATGGCGTGGATTTGTGGTATGAATTACGCCGTGCGCTCGCGCTGCTCAAAGGCGCTGCCCCACCGCCGCGCGGCGAGCCCGTGCGCACGCAGTTCCGCACATTCACCGGCAGCGCCACGCTGGCGGATGGCGTGCTGCGCAACGACGACCTGACTATCGATATGGACTACCTCAAGGCGCGCGGCAAGGGCACGCTCAATATCGGCACGCAGGCCGTGGATTACCGCCTGACCGCTGAAGCTTACAAGCTGCCGCCGTCGGACGGGTCCGCAGGCGCTCCTGCCGCCGACCTGGCCGAGCTCAAAGCGCTTGAGATCCCCATTACCATTACCGGCACACTGGCCAACATGACCGTGCGGCCCGATCTGGGCGTCCTGGCGAAGGCGCGTCTTCACCAGGAGGTCGATAAGCGCAAGGAGGACCTCAAAAAGAAGCTGAACGACAAGCTCAAGGATCTTCTCGGCCGCTGAAGCATTCAATGACGGGAAAATTGAACAATTCGTCCTTGAGATCGTCCAAGCATTGTGGTTAATACGAAGCTGGAACAGGATCACATTCTGCGAGTCCGATTGGCTCTATGTTGTAGTTGACGCTATACGGGAGGGAAGTGACGATGGCACAGCTCTCTTCTGACGACACCCAGTCCGCCGGCGGGTCAGGCGAGACGCGCCGCGCCGGTTTCATCGAATCCTTAAGCTCTTTCAGCCGCTTGCATCGCGCCCAGCGCTGGGACGGCACCTTCGGGGAGTTCCTCGAGCAGGTGGTGACGGTCAGTCCCGCCGCCGTGGCGCGCACCAGCCACGAATACATTTGGGATATGCTGCGCTGGCATGGCCGCAACGCGGGCCAGGCCGACGGCCCGGAGAACGGGCGTCCACTCGAGCTCTTCAAGAAAGAGCTCTACGGCATCGATGAGCCCTTATCCCGCGTGGTGGACTACTTCAAGGCCGCCGCCGCGGGTTCCGATGTGGGCCGCCGGCTCCTGCTGCTGCTTGGCCCCCCTTCGGGCGGCAAATCCACCCTGGCCATTCTCCTGAAACGCGGCCTCGAGGAGTACAGCCGCACCGACGCCGGTGCCCTGTACGCCATCAAGGGCTCGCCGCTGCGCGAGAACCCGCTCAACCTCGTGCCCACCAGCCTGCGAGCCGAGTTCCGCCAGACCTATGGCGTGGATATCACAGGAGAGCTCTCGCCCTGGGCCCGCGACTACGTCGAGCGCGAGTTCGAGGGTGACTTCGTGCGCGTGCCGGTGGAACGGGTGTTCCTCTCGGAAGCCTCACGCTCCGGTATCGGCACCTACGCCCCCCACGATCCCACCACCGCGGATATCGCCGATCTGGTGGGCTCGGTGGACCTGGCCAAGGTGGCGCAGATCGGCGACGAAGGTGACCCGCGCGCCTGGTCCTGGTCCGGAGCCGTGTATTCGGCGAGCCGCGGTCTGCTCGAGATGATCGAGATCCTAAAAGTGAAGCGCGAGTTCCTCTATCTTCTTCTCACCATGACGCAGGAGAAGAACGTCAAGGTATCGCGTTTCCCGCTGATCCACCTCGATGAGACCATTCTCGCGCACACCAACCTTGCCGAGTTCCACAAATTCCTTCAGGAGAAGGAGAACGAGGCGCTGCTCGACCGCATGGTGATCATCAAGGTGCCCTATGCGCTGTCTTACAAGGACGAATCGCGCATCTACCAGAAGCTGGTCTCGGGCGCGCCCGCCTTCCGCAACGTGCATCTCGATCCGCATGTGCTCAACCTGGCCTCAGTGTTCGCCATCCTGACCCGGCTCGCCAAACCCGAGCGCGAGGGTCTCGACCTGCCGAAGAAGCTGCGCCTCTATGCCGGCGAGGCCGTGGAAGGCATCCCGGAGAACGAGACCCTGCGTCTGCACAGCGAAGTGCCCGACGAGGGCCTGACAGGGGTGAGCCCGCGCTTCATCATCAATTCCATCTCCAATGCCATCACCCGCGGCAACACCCACAGCCTCACCAGCATGGAGCTGCTGCTGGCCGTGAAGGACTCCATCGAGAGCGATGCGCGCATGGATGCCAAGCTCAAGAAGACCTGGATCGACCACCTGGTCACGGCCCGCAAGGAGTTCTACAACCGCTGGGTGAAGGAGGACGTGCATCGCGCCATGTTCGCTTCTTTCGAGGCAGAGGCGCAGCAGCTGCTCGAGAAGTATCTGGACGAGGTCGAAGCCTCGCTGGATCACCGCCAGGTGCGCGATCCCATCACCGGGGAGGAGCGTCCCGCGGATGAGCGATTCCTGCGCTCCGTGGAGGAGAAGATCAAGGTTTCCGACTCCGGCAAGCTGTCTTTCCGCCAGGAGGTGGTGCGCAAGGCCATGGTGGCGTTCAAGGCCGGCGAGAAATTCAAGCTCGGTAGCCACGCGCGCATGCGCGAAGCCATCGAGCAGTATCTGTTCGAGGAGCGCCGCGACGTGCTGCGCCTGGTGACCTCCACCGCGCGTCCCGACGATGAGGCCCGGCAGAAGATCTCCGTGGTGCAGCAGCGCCTGGTCAGCGAGTACGGTTACGACGAGCACAGTGCCAAGGAGGCGTTGAGTTACGTCACCACATTGCTTGCACAGGAATGAGCGAGAACGATTCAAAGTGGTATGAGCTTTTTTCCCGCGGCGCCCGCGATTGGCTGCGGCACGATGAGAAAGTGCGCGATGCGGTACGCGCCAACCTGCCGGAGATCGTCGCCGGCGCCGATGTCATCAACGACAGCGCGCGCACCGTGCGGGTGCCGGTGCGCATGCTCGAGCACTATCACTTCCGCCTGCGCCGCCCGCAGGAGCAGGAGGGCGCGGGGCAGGGCGCCGCCAAGCCCGGCGATGTGCTTGCCAAGCCCACCCGCGAGGGCAAAGGCGAGAAGGGCGCCGGCGGGCGCGACGAAGGCGAGGTGCAGCTGCTGCTCGAATTCAAGGTCGACGACATCGTCGACTGGCTTTGGGAGGAAATGCAGCTTCCCAATCTCAAGGCGCGCGTCGGCCCGTCGGAGGAGACCGACTGGGTGCGGGAGGGTTGGGACAAGCGCGGCGCCCGCTCGCGGCTGGACCGCCGCCGCTCGCTGAAAGAGATGGTCAAACGGCGCAGCGCCCCCGGCGCCACGCCCACCTTCACCGACGAGGATTTGCGCTACCGCCAGCTCGCGCGCCGCAAGCAGCCTGCCATCCATGCCGTGGTGTTCTTCATGCTCGATGTGTCGGGCAGCATGTCGGATCGCGACCGCAAGCTCGCCAAGAGTTTCTTCTTCTGGGTGGTGCAGGGCCTGCGGCGCGAGTACCGCTCGCTCGAGACCGTGTTCGTGGCGCACACCACCGAGGCTTGGGAGTTCAGCGAGCCGGAATTCTTCCAGGTGAGTGGTACCGGCGGCACGGTGGCCTCCACCGGGCTCAACAAAGTGCGCGAGATCATCGATGAGCGCTACAACCCCGGCCGCGCCAACATCTATCTGTTCTACGCCTCGGACGGCGACAACTCCGCCAGCGACGGCGATGAGGCACGCGAGGCCTTGAAAGCGGTGGCGGACGCGGCCTGCTACACCGGCTATGTCGAGGTGTCCTCGGGCAGCTCGCGCGAACTCGCCACCGAGACCGGCCGCCTGTTCGCCGAGCTTGACGAAGCCGGCTTTGCCGCCGGCAGCTATGCCTTGAACGACTACGACGATGTCTGGGGCGCGGTCCGGCATTTCTTCACCGCGGAAGCGCAGAAAAATGAGTGACGACTGGCGTTCCTACACCGCGCGCATCGAGGAGCTGGCCGCCCGCTCCGGCCTGATCTTCCACCCCGTCGATTTCGAGGCCGTCCCCGACACCTTCATGATGGAGATCGCGGTGTACGGCCTGCCGGTGCGCATGCCGCACTGGTCCTTCGGCGTGCGCTACATCTATCAATTGATCCAGCGGCACATGGGCCACTCGCGCCTGTTCGAAGTGGTGTTTCCGGGCAATCCCGGGCACGCCTACCTCGCCGCCAGCAATGGTCTGGCGGAAAACATCCTGGTCACCGCCCACGTGCTGGGGCACGCGGACTTCTCGCGCAACAACCTCCTTTTCCGGCGCTGTCAGGAGCAGGTGAGCGAGCACATCGTCGAGCATGCCGCGGCCCATGCGCGGCAGATCAGCCAGGCCATCGAGACCTATGGCGCGGAGCGCGTCGAGCAGGTGCTGGACGCGGCGCTGGCGCTGGAGCAGCACATCGATGTCGACCAGTCGCTGCGGCGCGAGAAATATCCGGAGTATCTGGCCGATCCCAAGCCTCTGGTGGACGATGATTTCCGCAAGCGTTTCGCCGCGCTCGATCCCACGGCAGCGGCCGCCGCCCAGGAGGTGCGCAAGCGCGCCCCGGTCCCACCGCACCCCGAGCGTGACCTGCTATGGTTCATCGCCCACTATGCGCCGGAGCTCGAGAGCTGGGAGCGCGACATCTTCCTGGCGGTGCGCGAGGAGTCCTTCTACTTCTATCCTGTGTTCGCCACCCAGATCATGAACGAGGGCTGGGCGTCCTACTGGCATGCACGGCTGCTGCGCGAAGCGGACTTCGTGCCGCAGCAGGCCTATGTGGATGCGATCAAATGTCATTCGGACGTGGTGCGCCCCATCGCCGCCGACCAGCAGGTGGCGCTCAGCATCAATCCCTACCACCTGGGATTCTCCATGTGGGAGAAGATCATCGAGTCGCAGGGGCTTCCTGCCGCGCGCCGCATCATGGAACAGGACGATGACTTCGGCTTCGTGCGCAACCACCTGACGCGCGAGCTGGCCGACGAGCTCAAGATGTTCCGCTACAACGCGCGTGCGGACGGTCAGGTGAAAGTGATGGAGATGGAGCTGACCGCGCTGCAGGAGAGCATCCTGGCGCCGAAATATGGCTTCGGCGCGCCCACCGTGGCCGCGAAGCATATCCAGGTCGACGGCACCCTCGAGCTGCTGCACGACCACGAGACCGACGGCCGCGGGCTCGATCTCGACCGCAGCCGCAAGGTACTGGACTATGTGCAGCGGGTGTGGCGCCGGCCAGTGGAGCTGCACACGGTTGATCAGAACGGCAGCGCCCTGCACCTGACTTCATCGTAAGCCGAGCCGGCTACTTTGGCCTGCGTCGATCGCCCCCGCTGCGCTCCTTAGCGAGACCCGGCTGTATCACCGTAGTATTCAGGTCATCGGGCAGGCGCCGCTCACCGATGCGCCGGTCGGGCCAATGCCGGAACCGGCAGACGCAGGCATCCGGCATGGAGCAGTGCGGCAGCGGCAGCTCCGGGCGAGTGCTGAGCAGAATAGGCGTCGCCTGAGTCGCCCGCGCCGCCTCGCAGCAGCGGCCCGTGCTGGTAGCGGTGACCGCGGCGTAGGAGGGGAGTGGCTCGCCGGAGGAGGGCTTCATGCCCTGGATGAGGCCCGCCAGTCGGGTCAGGAAAGGCTTAGACATACGCCATGGTTTAGAACTTCTGCGTATAGCTCACGAACCAGCTGGCTCCATAGGGATCGTGGAAGGACTGATCGTAGAAGGGCTGTGAGGAGTCGCCGTTGGCATAATACAGCGGTGGACTGCGGTTGAGCAGATTGTCCACGCCCACCTCCAGCGTGCCATTCCAGGCGAAATGATAGTTGCCGGTCAGGTTGACCGTGGTCCAGGAGCCCACCTTGGGCTGCGTTGCAGGATCGGCAGACGTGAAAGGACCGATGTAGCTCAAAAAGCCGGTGGCCGAAACCGGTCCGCGTGTCCAGCTCACCTTGGCGTTGCCTCGCAAGCGGGGCTCCTCGGCCAGCGTTCCATCCTTGAGCACGTCGAGCAGCGCATCGCCGGGGAATTGCCGGATCTGCAGCCGGTCGATATAGGTGCCTCCAAGACCGAACAGCAGGCTGCCCATCGCGCCCGCCGGCAGCCGGTATTCGCCGCCGAAGTCGATGCCGCGTGTGCGCTGCAGGCTTAAGTTTCGCGCCTGGGCGGAGACCACGTCCAGGCCGCCCGGGTTGAGGCCGTTCACCGAGCCAGGAGTGCGCGTGATCGCGTCCGCGAACGCCCCGCTGGCGGCATTCTGATCGAGAATGAGCTGCAGGCCCGGGATGTTCACGATGTTCTTGAGCTCGATATAGAAGAGGTCGGCGTTCAGGGTGAGGCCGGCCAGCGCTTCCCATACCAGGCCGCCGCTGAAATGATGGCCGGTCTCCTCTGTTAGGTTGCGATTGGAGCCGGCGCGGACCGACACGTCCTGTACCGAATCCGTGCAGGGATCGAAGCCACTCGTGTTAGGCAGCGGAACGCCCTTTTGGCCGCCCTGCGCCACGCAGGTGGGGGTATCGATGAGGTTGTCAAACCCCTGCAGCTCTGCTCCGAACAAGCGCTGCAGATCCGGCGCGCGGAAACTCTTGCCGGCCGTGGCGCGCAGCAGCAGAGTCTTGAGCGGACGGTATTCGAGAGCGACACGCGGACTGAACGCGCCGCCCACGTCCGAATCGTCGTGATAGTCGTCGTAACGGCCTGCCAGGTTGACGTTGAAATGAGCGAATACCGGCAGCTCGATCTCCACGCCCGCCGCGTAGTACTTGCGGCTGCCGCCGCCGGCGGTGCCGCCCTTGCTCAGGACATTCCCCGCAAGTACATCCGGGTCCTGCCGCTCATCGAAGCTCTGCCGGGTGAGCTCGGTGTTGAAGGCGATTTTCGCCGGGCCGCTCGGCATGGCGAAAAGGTCGCCATTGACGGTGAAGTCCGCCGAGGAGAGCGAGGAGACCCCGTTGATGCGCGGCTCGATACTGAGCTCGTTCACCACGCTCTGGGGAATGGGATCGAACAGGTTCAGCGTGCCCGTGTTGCAGTCGGAGTTGGCGTCCAGACCGCCGGAGCCGCACAGCAGGCTGGACAGCAGGTCTACGCGGGCGTAACCCCGATCGAGCTCCGATACGCGCTGCTCGGAGTAGCCGAGCGCGCCCTCCCAGGCAAAGCCGCCGGCCAGAGTGCCGCGCAGGCCGGCCAGCGTCTCGATCGTATGGTTATCGATGGTCGCAGTACGCGGGCCGAACTCCACCAGCCGGCGCGCCAGAGCGCCTGAGATGTTCTGCCCGGTGTACAGCCCGCCGGTGTCCACCGCGGGATTGGTGGGATTGTTGGGCGCATTGGCGGCCAGGGTGATGCCCAGATCGTCCGACGTGTCGAGCGCCATGGGCTCGAACTGCGTGCTCACGCTGCTATAGAGATAAGTGATGCGCGCAAAAGCCGCGATGCTGTCGGTGACTGGCCTGTCGTACTTGCCCGTCAGCGAGTAGCGCTCCATATCCGGTACCAGCTCGCGATAGGCCGCACGGTTGAATTCGCAGAAAGGACCGACGTTGCCGGGGCTGCCGTTTGCCGTGCTGCAATTGGCGGCGGGCACGGCTAGCAGGGTGTTCCCGGAGGCGTTGTACAGCGTTCCGGGAGCACCATACGCACTGAAGTCGCCGAGATTCCCGAACACGTCGGAGCGTGAATAGTCGCGATCGGTGAAGCGCAGCACGTCCTGCTTGTAGTACTCGAGGAACAGCGCGGCATTGGAGCCGTCGGCGCCGTCGAAGCCCGTGGACAGCTGCAGCCGGTCCTGTCCACCGCCGCCGCCCGTGGTGTCGCTGCGGCGCAGGGACAGCTCGTTGTCGGCATGCTTTTTCAGGATGATATCGACCACGCCGCTGATCGCATCGGATCCATAGATCGCCGAAGCGCCGTCGGTGAGGACTTCGATGTGGTCGACCGCCACAGCGGGAATGCTGCTCAAATCCACGAAATTGTCGGTGCCGTTCGCCGCCAGGGGAAATACCGGGACGCGCCGCCCGTCGATCAAGACCAGCGAGCGACCCACGCCGAAGCCGCGCAGGTCGATCGCAGAGGCCGAGGGCGTGAGTCCAAAGGTATTCTGCTGATCGAAGCCGCCGCCGGAATTCTGCGAAAGACCTTTGAGGGCCTCGAGAACGGTCTGATAGCCGCGGTCGCTCATGTCCTGCGCGGTGATGGTGACCACGGGGGACGGACCTTCCTGCTGGATGCGCCGGATGCGCGAGCCGGTGACCACCACGACGGTTTCTTCCTCTTGTTGCACCGTGCTCTCCTCCTGCGCGCGGATCGGGGGGCCCACCCAGCCGCAAGCGATCGCACCGCTTATAACGAGCATGCACCGGATGAAAGAGGTCGAATCGCTGAGACGAGACATTGGCTATCCTTCCTGCTACAGATCGTCGTGACCGGGGACCAAAGCGGGGCGACGATAATAAGTCGCAACTCGGTTTGACAAGCTTTCGCGCAAAAACATCGCTGTTTACTGTTGAATAGTGTGACTGAGCACACTAAATCGCGATGCAGGGCTGCGGTGAGACGCGCCCGTCGATCCGGGTATCCGAGGCCGTCACCTGTATGACGGATGGGACAAGAGCGGTTTATCCCCCGCCGCCTCTCGGCCGCGGAACGCGGTTTATGTTGTCGACGGCTTGATGCGCGGCATCAGCCTCCTGCTCCCATTGGGTCTCAGTGAGACACATTGTCCGCTGCGTCAGGTAGGAGCCGGTGACCGTATCCCTTACTGAACCCTTGCAAAACAAAGGGGCTGTCGCCAGCCCCTTTGGAAAATATCCTAACAGCTTTCTTATTTGAACGAGTACGTCACAGTCCCGTAGAAGAACCGGCCGCGGGGATCGGCATATCCCGGGTCGTAGCCCGCCTGGAAGAAATTCGAGCCGCCCGCGTTCGTGTAGGGCGGGTCGCGATCGAAGATGTTTTTGACTCCGACGGCCGGCTTCAGTTTGCCGAAGCCGTCATAGGAGGCACGCAGGTCATGAGTGATGTAGGCCGCTACGGTGCGCTCCAGGCCGGTGAAGTTTCCGGCAATGTCCTGGTAGCGGCTCTGGAAGTTCTGCGCCAGCGCCACATCCCAGCCTTTCATCTCCCAATCCACCGTAAGGTAGTGATGCCAGCGTGGAATCGCTCCACCCGCGCCGTTGACGATCGGCGACACCCTGCCATTGACGCTGCTGAAGCTGCCATCCAGGTTCTGCACCTCGAACGTTTCGAAGTACGTCCCGTTGGCGCTGACGGTAAATCGTCCGAACGCCGTCTGCGGCATACGCCAGCGGAAGTCGACGTCGATGCCCGTCACATGCGTTTCACCGAAGTTGAGATTCCGCTGATCGATCTGCAAGATATGACCCGGCAATCCGTTGCTGGGCGCCTCGCGGGTGATGAACGAGGCGAACTGCGGGTCGGCTAGGATCTCCTCGGGATCGATGCCGAAGATGATGGTGTTCTTGAGCTTCACCTTGAAGCCGTCCAGTCCGATGGACAGACCGGTCAGCGGCTCGAACACCACGCCTAGGGTGTAGTTGTCCGACTCCTCGGGTTTGAGCTGGGTATTACCACCCAGCAGGATGTTGAACTGCGTCAGGCAATCCCGCGAGTCGTTGCCGTTGCTGCCGCAGCGCGCGGGATCGTTCAGGCCGGGAGCCGACACACCGGTGATCTGCGGCTGGTACAGCTCGCTCAAAGAGGGGGCTCGAAAGCCCTTGCCATAAGAGCCGCGCACCAGCACCTGTTTGATCGGCTGCCAGCGCAAGCTCACCTTGGGAACGGTCTTGTTGCCCGTGCCCTGATAATTGTCATAACGCACGGCGGCATCCGCGTTCAGCGTCTTCACAATGGGAATGCTGAACTCGGTGAACACGCTGGTGACATTGCGGGATTTGTCGACCGGCAGATTGCTGCCGCCGTACTGGGTGGTGTCCCCGATTTGCAGCGGTTCGGCCACCTCGGTCGAGAATTTCTCCTGCCTCTCCTCCGCACCGATCGCCATTGCCAGCGGTCCGGCCGGTAGTTGAGTGAGCTCGCGCGATATCGTGGGCGCGAGGCTGGTCAGGCTCGAATTGGTGATGTAAGCGTCACCGATGAACTGCGTGGCATCGAGCTGCGCCTGCACGTCGGGCGTATTCGGGCCGAAGAAGTTCACCGTGCCACTGTTGAGCAGTGGGAGAAGTTTCGTATAGAGCTCGATACCGCCATTGATTTGCTCGGTGAGCTTGGTCTTCGCGTACAGCAACGGAACATTGAAGTCCCAGCCGGCCCATTTGCCCTGTACCCCGAGGACGCCCCGGGTCAAATCCGAAATGTCGGTGAAGTTGCGGTTGCCGATGTCGACGGTACGGAAGCGCACTTTGACATCGGGCGTCGCTCCCCCAGTGATGCTCTGCACATAGGAAGTGGGGTAGTACTGGCTGGTTGGACTCAAGACGATGGTCGCGAAGCCGACCCCCGGTGCGCCGCCATTATAGGGCGCCTCATTCACCAGCGGATGAGTCGGAGGGATCGCGAACTGATCCGACACCGGCGAGCCCTGGATGATGGTATTGATCCGATTGTGCGCGAGGGAAGCTTCGGCATAGCCCTGAATATCGGAGGTGAACGCGAAATGCGCTGCGCCGTAGACGTTAGATCTTTCGGTGGCGGAGAGCAGGCTCACCAGCGGCGAGGGATCATAGCGGCAGACAAACGGGGCGCCGAACTGGTCGAACAGCGGGTCGGCGACGGAAGGTGAGCAGCCGGGATGGGCGGGATTGGCGGTGACTGATGCGGTCGGGTCGGCGACCGTGGGAATCGGAATGACGATGTTCGCCGGAAAGGTGTTCCCCGAGGTGGTGTCATTCTCAGCAGCCACGTTGATGCCGGACTTGGCGAAATCCCGCTGGTAACCGAACAGCGGATTCTCCTTCAGATAGTTGCCGACGAACAGCACGTTGTACCGATCGTCCTCGATGCTGCCGAAGCCAAAAGTCGCGGTGGCGCGTTTCGCGTCCGCACCGCCGGCATCGGCAGCGCCGAAATGCAGCGAGACGTCGGCGCCCTGGTAATCCTTTTTCAGGATGAAATTGATCACACCGGCGATGGCATCGCTGCCATAGATGGCCGATGCGCCGTCCTTCAGCACCTCGACCCGCTCGACGGCCTCGATCGGAATGCTGTTGACATCGACGGTGGTGCTATCCGTCAGTGTACCGCCGGCGGTACTGCGGCGGCCATTGATCAGCACCAGAGTTCTGACCGAGCCAAGGCCGCGCAGCGATGCGCCGGAGACTCCCGCGGTGTTGAGCCCTGCAACCGAGGCGACGACAGTATTGCTGTTGCCCTGAGTGGCGGATGTGATGGTCTGTATGAGCTGCTCGGCCGTTTGCGCACCCGTGTGCTCGATCTGCTCCCGGGTGATGACCTGCACCGGCAGGGCGCTTTCCTCCGTTGTGCGGGGAATATAAGAGCCGGTGACGACGACGGTCTGCATGGGTTGTTCGTCGTTGGTCGGCTGCTGTTGCGCATAAGCTGGAAACGCTACGGCTGCTGCTGTTATGAGACCGAGCAGCGTATGTTCTACACGTCGTCTTGAAGGATTCTTGGATTTCATCGTTCTCTCCTGCAAACGGTTGATTACCTCAACGTATGCCTGCGGAGTTGCTGCGAACGCGCAGGCAATCGCCTCAATGCGTCGATGCGGAGCCCGGTGTGCGAGGGCCGGGCAGAGCCCGAGTGGGACGATACTAGTCCTGGCCAGGGATGAGCGAAAGATGTTTTCGGCAAAAAACAACGATTATTTTAAAGCTTGAGCAGAACGTAGCTTTGAAAAAGCGCTTAAATCACGCTGTAAAATTTGCGCAGTGCAATCACAATCTCTGTCGTAGCAGTATTTGTTGCTTGAAGGCAACGGATTTTTTCCGGGACACCCAGTTCTAGTTTTCCATCTCGATTCCCTGCCGCGTCTGTCGGACACCAAGGGATCGATGTTCATTAGGATTTCTCTCGACAATCGATGTCTAAAACTGCACACGGAGGCTCAGTGACACATTGAGCGGGGTCCGTAGTAGGTGTTGTCGTACTCGTCCAGCACGAAAGCAACGGCAGTCGCGGTGCCGCCGGCATGGTGCGGACGAGGTGAGTCTACGCAAGACTCCTGGAACGCTATCCGCGTCGGACGTTGGCAAATCCCTCTCATGTGCGGGTGGTAACGCGCAGCGCGCGCTTCACCCCGCAGTGGCGGCCAACGGAATTCTCGCCGGTGTCCGACCCGATGATGTGGCCCATCCCTCGTGTAAGCTGGCATTGCAAGCCGAAACCAAGTGGTACATCATCGGTTTCAAGCGTTCACTGGAGATCTTCGTGTCTTCCCACTCGCTCAGCCGCGTTGCAGCGCGTACAGGATTGGCGATCTGCGCAGTCTTCCTCCTGGCCCATTGCGCGACGGAGCGGCTTAGCGCGCGTGCTCCGGCTGGAGTGGACCTCAGCGGCACTTGGAAACTCAACTCGGATCTCAGCGATGACCCTGAAAAGGTATTAGAGCAGCAGCGGCAGGAAAGTCCGTCCTGGGGCGGCGAACACGGGCGGCATCGCGGCGGTGGGAGTGGCATCCCCCCGTTCGGGCATCCCGGGAGTGGAACGTGGACGCCCGGCGATGAGCAAGATCTGGTCGGCGGCAATAACGGCAGCGACCCAGTGATGCACAACCGCACTCAAAGCGTCTCAGAACCCGCAGACATGGCAGGTGGCGGCGCCAACGACCAGGATGACAGGGATCGCCGCTCGCGCGGCCGTGGGGCAGGTTTCGCCCATCTGCTGGACGCTCCGGATCGGATGACCATCGTTCAGAGCGGACCGAAGCTCTCCATCAAAACCGTGGGCAGCGACGGCTCGGAACATTCGCAGCAGTATACAGCGGGCGAGGAGACTACGATCAATTTCGGGCGGGGCTCTGCCGAGCGGCGCAGCGGCTGGCGTGAAGACGTCTTTGTCGTGTCCTTGAAAGCCAAGAAGGGCCCGAGCAGGGAGGATGACTACGGCCTCGATAAGGACGGTCGTCTGATTCTCGACTCTCAAGTTTCCAAGCTCGAGATCAAGCGGGTTTACGACCGGGTTCAATCTCCCTAGTAGACTTGGAGACGAGAAACTTGACGATATTGATTACATCGTCGTCCGAACCCATAGAATCCATGATGACCCTGTATTTACCGTTCACCACGAGACACGGCGTGCTTGGAATCTGCATCGCCATGATTTGTGCATTTGCAGTCCTCATCTTGGCATCGATGCCGGATGATCTTGCCGCCGCGAGAAACACTTCCGGCGTCACTCCTGCGATCCGACTGTAATAGCGCGCAGCTTCTTCCAGGGAGGGCTGCGGCATTTTCAATCGATTCGTTGCCGGATCGACGATTGCCAGCTCCCCCGTCTTCCACACGGCGTCGTAGATCGCCCCGTGAGCCCGCTCTGCGACACCTAACGACTGCGCGGCGAAGTATGCGCGTTGAAACATCGGCCAGTCCTCTGCCAGGTCAAACGCCGCCGGCAGGAACGCCATTTGCGCATTCGTCGGCAGACTGTGCTTCAGCCGCTCGATCACCGGCTGGAATCGGTTGCAGAAGACGCATCCATAAGAGAAGACCTCCATGACTTCTATTTTTCCGGCCGGCACGTTCGTGCGCTGTGCCGGATTGAGAAGCACGTAGTTTTTGCCCTCGACCCAGCGAGTCGCGGACGCATGCGCACCTGAGAACGGAACGCAGATCAGTAAAGCGATCAATACCGGCCAGACATGTTTCATACCCGAACTCCGACCAGTGGGGTTTACAGGACCGCCACCGACTTGCGCCGGCTCCACGAGACCCTATCTCCTACGCGAATCCCCCGCCGCGCCGCCTCCCCCCCCTTCAGCTCGAGCACGGCGCTGACTGGGCCGCCCGAGCTGATCGTCGCCAGCGAATGCGGCTCGGCATTTGCCGCGATCTTCATCACGCGTCCTTTCGCGTCGATGAACAGCATATCGAGCGGAATGAAAGTGTTCTTCATCCACATGCCCATCTCGCGCGGCTTGCTCTGCACGAACAGCATGCCCTCATCGGTGGGCAGGTCGCTGACGTACATCAGCCCCTGCATCTGCTGCTCCGGGGTCTGCGCCAGCCAGATATTGAATTGATGACGGGCGTTGCCGCTTTTGATTTCAAGCGTGGCGCGGGGAAAAGTGCTCAAGTCCGCGACGTCGTCCTCGAAGGTGGTGCGGCCGGCGAAATCGAAGCGACTGACGACGATGCGCTCATCGCCCTTGAGCGCCGTGGCGGGCGCGAAGCAGAAGCCGCGGGCGATCACCTTGTAGGACCGGGTCGGACCGCCAAGCGCGCCGATGCGCTCCTGGTCGAGTTCATCGACCGTGCAGCGGTCCCCGCCGCGGGTGGTGAACAGCCGCTGCTCGCCCTCGAGCAGCACCGTGAGGTTGGTGGGCAGGCTGCGGCCGGAGCGGCCTTCGGTGGCTGCGCCGATGCCGAAGACCATGCGCATGCGGCGGCCGTCCGACCTCAGCGGACCGGCGAAACTCACCCGGATGCCGCTGCCGTCCGGGCGGGGGCTGCCCTCGCATTCGAGCTCGGCATTGCGCCAGTCGATGTCGAGATCCAGGGCGCCGCCGACACGGGCGCGCAGGTAGCCGTTGCCGCCGGGGAGGCAGCCGCTTGCGGCGGCGGCGCATGAGGCGATGAGAAGAAGGAGGGGGGCAGCCAAGTGTTTGCGGGTCATGTGAAGAGTTTACAAGTTCTGGCCGTCAGAGCTGCTAGACTCTTAAGCTTTCGCGAGCTGACCGCGAGTGCCATGAAAAACCCCTTACTGGAAGTGACTCCGGTAGTGCCGGAGGCGTTGTCCCGCCTGCCTGAGCTCGCCGCAAACCTCTTCTTCAGCTGGCATCGTCCCACCCGGGCGCTTTTCGAGGACCTCGACCGCGAGCTTTGGAAGCAGACCGGGGGCAACCCGCGCCTGCTGCTGCGCTGCGTGAGCCAGGAGGCCTTGTCTCAGGCCGCGCAAGAGCATGAGTATCTGACGCGCTACCGTCAGGTCCTGCAGGTGTTCGATGAGTACCTGTCGGCGCCTCCCCCGGCCACCGACTCGCCGCTGGTGGCCTATTTTTGCGCCGAATACGGCTTTCACGAGAGCTTTCCCATCTATTCCGGCGGCTTAGGAGTGCTCGCCGGGGACCATTGCAAGGCGGCAAGCGATGAGCGCCTGAACTTCGTCGCCGTGGGCCTGCTCTACGGCGAAGGCTACTTCACCCAGACCGTCGACAACGACGGGGTGCAGCACGCCGAGTACTCCGAGCACGATCCGCGCGACCTGCCCGTCGAGCCGGTGCGCGATGCCGCCGGCCAGTGGCTCAAGGTCTCCGTGGCGCTGGCCGGCCGGGAGGTCTTCGCCCGCATCTGGAAGGCGCAGGTGGGCCGGGTGCCGGTCTACCTGCTGGACAGCAATTGCGCGGAGAATGCGCCGGCGGACCGAGACATCACCCACCGTCTTTATGGCGGCGATGAGTCCATGCGCATCCGCCAGGAGATTGTGCTCGGCATCGGCGGTACGCGCGCGCTGCGCAAGCTCGGACTGCAACCCGGAACCTGGCATCTCAACGAGGGGCATGCGGCATTCCTGATCCTGGAGCTGCTGCGCGAGCATCTCGGCCGCGGCCTGCCGTTCAATGCGGCGCTGGAAGCGGTTGCGGCGCAGTGCGCCTTCACCACGCATACACCCGTGGCCGCCGGGCACGACGTGTTCGGGCACGAGCTGGTGCTCGCGCAACTGGGCGACTTTTTCCGTGAGCTTGCCGTACCCGCCGAGCGGCTGCTGGACCTGGCGCGCGCGCCCTCCGCGCCAGGCCTGTTCAACATGACCCGGCTCGCGCTCAATGGCACGCGGCACGTGAATGCGGTCAGCCGTATTCACGGCGGGGTGTCCTCGCGTCTGTGCGCCGATCAGTGGCCGGAGCTGCCGCCGCAGGAGAATCCGGTGGGCTTCGTGACCAACGGCACCCATGTGCCCACCTTCCTGCACCAGATGTGGGCGGAGCTCTTCGATCAGACGCTGGATCACGACTGGCGCGAGCGGCTGCGCGACCCGGGCTACTGGCAGGGGGTGGAGAAGCTTACGGATGTGCGCTACTGGGCGACGGCGCAATCCGTGAAATGCCAGATGCTGAACGGGGTGCGCGAGCGCTTGCAACGCCAGTTCGAGCGCAAGGGCCTGAGCAATGTGCACTGGCGCCATGTCACGCGCTCCATCGATCCGGAGCGGCCCAATACCCTCACCATCGGTTTCGCGCGCCGTTTCGCCACCTACAAGCGCGCCGCGCTCCTGCTGCGCGAGCGTGAGCGGCTTGCCAAGCTGGTCAACGACCCTAAGCGGCCCATCCTCTTCCTGTTCGCCGGCAAGGCACACCCGGCGGATGAGCCCGGCAAACAGGTATTGCGGCAGATCAAGCAGATGATGCTGTCGCCCGAGTTCATGGGTCGCGTCGTGTTCCTCGAAGACTACGATATGCAGCTCGCGCGTTGGCTGGTCTCCGGGGTCGACGTCTGGCTCAACAATCCCATTGCGCCGCTCGAGGCCAGCGGCACCTCCGGCATGAAGGCTGCGATCAACGGTCGCCTTAACTTGAGCGTGCTCGACGGCTGGTGGGCGGAAGGGTGGAGCGGCGATAACGGCTGGGGCATCCCGCCGGTGAACGTGCAGGACGGCGACCGTCGTGACGCCCTCGAAGCCGAGCTGATCTTCGACACGCTCGAAGAGGAAGTGCTGCCGCTTTATTACGCCCGCGACGGCGAGGATCATTCCCGCGAGTGGGTCAGGCGCAGCAAGCGCGCCATGTCAACCGTGATTCCCCGCTTCAATACCCGGCGCATGGTGTTCGACTACGCCCGCGGCGTATACCGCCCGGCCGCCCGCGAGTACCTCAAGCTCGCGGACCGGGATTTCGCCGGCGCGCGGCTGCTCGCCGAGTGGAAACAGCGCATCCGCCAGGCCTGGCCGAAGGTCAGCATGCGGGTGCTGAGCGAGCCCCCCGCGGATATGCCGCGGGGCGAGCGCCTGCGGCTGCGCGCCGCCGTCGTCCTCAATGGTCTGCAGCCGGCGGACGTCTACGTGGAGTTCGTGGCGCGCCGCGTGCTTCCCGAGAGCCAATCCGAGCCGCCGCTGCTCACCTCTTACGAGGATCCGCCGAAGGATGGCCTGTGGAGCGCCATGCTCAAAGCCACGGGGGAGCAGGAAACGGACGGCTCGACGGTGTTCGCGCTCGATGCGCAACCCCTGCAATGCGGACAGTTCGCCACGGAGTTGCGCATCTTTCCCTGGCATGAATTACTCTCGCATCCGTATGAGCTGGGTCTCATGAAACGTCTATAGAGGAGCCATGCCCAGGCAACCCGCGCGCGCCTCGTCCGGCCGTTACGTCAGCCGTCTTACCGGCGGCGCGCTGGCCGTCATCATGGCCGGCGGCCGGGGCGAGCGCCTGAAAGCGCTGACCGAGCACCGCTGCAAGCCCGCCACGCCCTTCGGCGGCAAGTTCCGCATCATCGATTTCGTGCTGTCCAATTGCGTGAACTCCGGCATCCGCCAGATTTCCATCCTCACTCAGTACAAGGCGCAGTCGCTCATCCAGCACGTCGAGCGCGGCTGGAGCTTCCTGCGCGGCGAGTTCGGCGAGTTCGTGGAGGTCATCCCGGCGCAGCAGCAGATCGGCGAGCAGTGGTATCGCGGCACGGCCGATGCGGTCTATCAGAACCTCGATCTGCTCCTTTCGCACCGACCCAAGCATGTGCTGGTGCTGGCCGGCGACCACATCTACAAGATGGATTACGGTCCGATGATCGCCTATCACGTGGAGAAGGGCGCGGATATCACCGTGGGTGTGGTCGAGGTGCCGGCCAGCGAGTCGCGGCATTATGGCGTGCTCACCGCCACGGAGTGGAACCGCGTCACCCGCTTCACCGAGAAGCCGGCGCAGCCCGACACCCTGCCCAACAAGCCGGACTCGATCCTGGCCTCCATGGGCATCTATATCTTCAACACCCGGCTGCTCGAGAAGCTGCTGATCGAGGATGCCGCGGACGCGGCCTCGGCACACGACTTCGGCAAGAACATACTCCCTAAGGCCATCGACTCCCGCCAGGTGTTCGCCTATCCCTTCCAGGACGTGAAGACGCGCGCGCAGAGCTACTGGCGCGATGTAGGCACGCTGGACGCGTACTACGACGCCAATCTCGAGCTGGTGCATGTGCGCCCCGAGCTCAATATCTACGATGAGGAATGGCCCATCTGGACCTATCAGCTGCACCAGCCGCCGGCCAAGTTCATCCTCGATGAGGATAGGCGCCGCGGCATGGCTGTCAACTCCATGGTGTCGGGCGGCTGCATCATCTCGGGCGCCGTGGTGCGCGAGTCGCTGGTGTTCTCCAATGTGCACATGGACGAGGGCTCGCGTGTGGAGCGCTCGGTGATCCTGCCCAATGTGTCCATCGGCAAGAACTGCACCATCGTCGGCGCCATCGTCGATCAGGGCTGCGAGATCCCCGACGGCATGTGTATCGGTCTTAACTGCGGCGAGGACGCGCAGCGTTTCCTGGTCACGGAAAATAATGTGGTGCTGGTCACGGCCGACATGCTGCGCAAGATGCAGGCTTCCGCTCTATGAGCGAACGCCTGCCCGTGGTGCTGCTGTGGCATATGCATCAGCCCCAGTACCGCGATGCCCTCACCGGCCAGTATGTGCTGCCCTGGACTTACCTGCACGCCATCAAGGACTACACCGATATGGCGGCGCACCTCGAGGCCAACCCGGCAGCAAGGGCCGTGGTCAACTTCACCCCTATATTGATCGAGCAGCTGCAGGAGCTCGGCCGGCGCATCGATGGCCACCTGCGCCACGGCAATCCGCTGCCCGATCCGGTGCTCGGCCTCCTGGGGCCGGGGCTCGTGACCCGCGAGCCGGCCGAGCGGCTGACGCTGGTGCAGGCCTGCCTGCGCGCCCAGCGCAAGCAGATGATCGAGCGCTACGGACCGTATCTCGAGCTTGCTACGCTCGCCGGCACGTTCGCGAGTCCCGAGCGTATTAATTATGCCTCGGATCAGTTTCTGCACGACCTCGCCGTCTGGTATCACATCGCCTGGCTGGGCGAGACCGTGCGGCGCGCGGACACGCGTGTGGCCGCGCTCACCGAGCAGGGCAGGGCATTCACCCCGCAGCAGCGGCGCGAGCTTTTGACGCTGGTGGGGGATCTGGTGCAGGGCGTGGTGCCGCGATTCAAAACTTTAAGCGAGCGCGGGCAGTGCGAGCTGTCCATGACGCCCTACGGCCATCCGATCCTGCCCCTGCTGCTTGATTTCAAGGTGGCGCGCGAGGCCATGCCGACGGTGCAGCTGCCGCAGCACGAGCGCTATGCGGGCGGCACGGAGCGTGCGGCCTGGCATTTGCAGCACGGCCTGGAAGTGTTCACCGCCGCCTTTGGCGTGCGACCCGCGGGCTGCTGGCCGTCCGAAGGGGCGGTCAGCGATGCCACGCTCGATCTCCTCCACGGCTGCGGCTTCAAATGGATGGCGTCGAGCTCCAATGTGCTGCGCAACAGTCACGAGGAAGCCATGGACCGGCCGTATCAAGTGGCCGGGCAGAGTCTCACCTGCTTCTTCCGCAACGATACGCTGTCGGATCGCATCGGCTTCACCTACGCCACCTGGCACGGCGATGATGCCGCGCGGAACTTTGTCGAGGAGCTGGCGCAGCTTGATTGCAGTTATTCGCGCGACCCGGCCCACGCCGTGCTCGTCGCGCTCGATGGCGAGAATGCCTGGGAGCACTATCCGTTCAACGGCTACTATTTCCTGCGTGCGCTGTACGCGCAGCTCACCGCGCACCCGCGGCTGCAATTGACCACCTTGTCCGAGTGCGTGGCGCGTGGCCTTACTCCCAGGCCACTGTCCCGGGTGGTCGCCGGCAGCTGGGTGCATGGCACGCTCGCCACCTGGATCGGCGATCCGGACAAGAACCGCGGCTGGGATCTTTTGTGCGAGGCCAAGGAGGCCTTCGATCGCATCTTGAGCCAGGGCTCGCTCGATGCGGAGCAGCGCGCCGCCGCGGAGCGCCAGCTGGCGCTGTGCGAAAGCTCGGACTGGTTCTGGTGGTTCGGCGATTACAACCCGCCGGAGGCGGTGCGGCAGTTCGATGAGCTCTATCGCCGCCAGCTCGTGGTGCTCTACCGGCTGCTGCGCATCGACCCGCCGGAAAGCCTGGCGCAGCCCATCTCCATCGGCCGCGGGGCGCCGGAGCAGGGCGGCGTGATGCGTCGCGCGAATGCTTAAAGTGCTGCCGGTCCTCGACCGCCGCCGCGCCGGGGTGCTGCTGCACTTGAGCTCGCTTCCAGCCCCGCTGGGCTTCGGCGGCCGCAAATTCATTGACTGGCTGGCCGAGGCCGGCTTCAGCGTCTGGCAGACACTGCCGCTCGGCCCCACCGGCGCCGACGGCTCGCCCTACTGGGTGCGCTCGGACTTCGCCGGCAACGCTGCCTTCATCGATCCCCATGCACTGCCGCCCATCGACACGGCCGAATACCCCGCCTTCCTCGAATCGTCGCGGCACTGGCTCGAGGACTATGCGCTATTTGAGGCGTTGAGCGCCGCGCAGGGCGGTGCGCCCTGGTGGGATTGGCCCACCGGGTATCGCGACCGCGACTCCGCGGCGCTGCAGCGCGCCGGGAAGGAGCACCAGGCTACTGTTGAGCGCGTGCGTCGCGAGCAATTCGCCTTCGCCGTGCAATGGCAGCGGCTGCGCGACTACGCCCATTCGCGCGAGGTGCGCCTGTTCGGCGACGTGCCGTTCTATGTGGCACCGGATTCGGCCGAGACCTGGGCACAGCGTGAGCAATTCCAGCTCGACGACACCGGCCGCGCGAAGGCCATCGCCGGCGTGCCGCCGGATTACTTTTCCGAGACGGGCCAGCTTTGGGGCAATCCGCTCTACGACTGGCGCGCGATGAAAGCGGACCGATTCAAGTTCTGGCGCGCGCGGCTCAAGCAGCAGCTCACGCGCGTGGATCTGCTGCGCATCGATCACTTCAGAGCGCTGTCCGAACACTGGGCCGTTCCCGCGGGCTCCCCCGACGCCCGCGGCGGCAAGTGGTGCCCCACGCCGGGGAGCGCATTGCTCAGCACCCTGCGGCGCGAGGCCGGGGAGCTGCCGCTGGTCGCCGAAGACCTGGGGTTCATCACACCCGAGGTCCGGGCGTTGCTGAAGAAATTCCAACTGCCGGGTATGCGCGTGCTGCAATTCGCCTTCTCTGGCAATCCCGACAACCCCCACCTGCCGTACCTGCACACCCCTGACATGGTGGTGTACACCGGCACACATGACAATGACACCACGCTCGGCTGGTTTCGCAGCCTGAACGCCGATACCCAGTACCAGGTAACCTTCCTGCTGCGTGTGCTGCCGCAGGATGTGGTCGAGGGGCTAATGCGCGCGGCACTGGGCTCGGTGGCGCGGTTGGCCATCATTCCCGCGCAGGATCTGTTGACGCTGGGCTCCGAGGCGCGCCTCAACACCCCGGGCACCGTCCAGGGCAACTGGCAGTGGCGCCTGCCCGACGGCGCGCCGGGTCCGGAGCTGGCGCCGCGTTTTTTGCGGCTGAATCGAGTCTTTGGCCGTGCATGAGCGGAGGAAAAATGTGAGATCGATTGCCCTTGCCTTTGGCCTGCTAGCCTTCAGCGGTTGCTCGCTGCTGGTCCCCAAGCTTGAGACGCCGACGCTGTCCATCGTGAACGTGGAGCTTCTCGACAGCACGCTGTGGGAGCAGCACGCCAGGGTGCGTCTGCGGGTGCAGAATCCCAACGACCGGGCGCTACCCATCAAAGGGCTGTCCTATGCGCTGGAGATCGAGGGACAGCAGTTCGCGCACGGCGTATCGAGCGCGGGGTTCACGGTGCCTGCGCTGGGCGAGGCGGAGTTCGACATGAGCATCACGGCCAATATGGCCAGCACGCTCATCAACCTCCTGGGGCGGGGCAGCGATCCTCTGGGGCAGGAGGTGAAGTACCGGATCCGGGGGAAGATCTCGCTGGCGGCCGGGATGCTACGTTCGATTCCGTTCGAGCAGGGTGGCAGCTTCAAGCTGCGCTGAGCTTTTTGTACAGATCCACGTATTTCTCCCCCTGCCTATCCCAGGAAAAATCTTGCCGCATGCCGTTGCGCACCATCTGCCGCCAGTGGCTCTGGTCGGTATAGAGGTCCAGCGCGCGATTGAGCGCCCCCTCGAACGCCGGTGGTGCAAACTCCTCGAACAGAAAACCTGTGCCCCGCTTGGTCGCGGAGTCGTAAGGCTGCACTGAGTCCGCCAATCCGCCGGTCTTGCGTACCAGCGGCACCGTTCCATACTTCATGCTGTAGAGCTGGTTGAGCCCGCAGGGCTCGTACAGCGAGGGCATCAGGAAGAGATCGCTCACCGCCTCGATCCAGTGGGCGAGCTCGTCGCTGTAGCCGCGGTGAAAATGCACCCGCCCGGGAAAGTCGCGCTGCAGCTGCGCGAAGAACTCTTCGTATTGGGCCTCGCCGTTACCCAGCGCCGCCACGGCCAGATCGCGCTTCTCAAGCGCGCGCGGCAGGGTGTCGAACAGCAGGTCCATGCCTTTCTGCCGGGCCAGCCGGCTCACGACGCCTGCCAGCGGAGTGCGCGGGCCGACGCTCAAACCGATCTGGGCGAGAAACTCTGCTTTCAATACCAGCTTGTTGGCCAGATGCCTCACATCGTAGTGCTTGCTCAAATAACGGTCGGTGCGCGGATCCCAGTCATCGTAGTCAACTCCGTTGAGGATGCCGACCAGCGCATCGCCGCGCTCGCGCAGCACCGTCTGAAGGCCCATGCCGTACTCATCGGTGCAGATCTCGCGCGCGTAAGTGGGACTCACGGTGGTGATGGCATCGGCGTAGAGGATGCCGTGCTTCAATGAATTGATCTGCCCGGCGCGCAGGTCGTCCTGGTGCAGCAGATATTGGTTCGCGCCCGGCACCACAGCGTCGGCCGCGGCGGCGGGAAATATTCCCTGATAGCCGATGTTGTGAATGGTGAGCACCGAGCGGGTGCGCTTGAACAGTTGGTCCCAGCTATAGACATATTTTAAAAACAGCGGCCCGAAGGCCGCATGCCAGTCGTGGCAATGCAGGATGTCGGGGCTGAACGCCATGTGCTGGCAGCACTGGAACGCTGCGTGGGTGAGGGCGAGGAAGCGCAGATGCTCATCGGCGCCGGTGGTGTAGATCGATGGACGGGCGTAAAGGGCAGGGCAGTCGACAAGATAGACCGCGGCCCGGGTACCCGCCAGCCGGGTACGCAGCAGCGAGTAGCGGTAGCGGTGCGGCCCCACCTCGAGCGCGATGTCCTGCAGACCCTCAACCGGCTGCAACGCCAGCTTGTCCCGGTCGATCTGCGCATACAGGGGGGTGAACAGGCGGATGTCATGTCCCGCGCCATGCAGATACTTGAGCAGCGCTCCCGAGACGTCGGCGAGCCCGCCGGTCTTGGACAGGGGCGTGACCTCGGAGCAGATGAAGCAGATCTGAAGCGGCATGGATGGGTTCGTGGGCGGCAGCCGCGAAGTTTACAATGCCGCGATGCGCCGATTTCTCATTGTTTTGACCCTCATCGCGCTCCTGGCCGCATCTATCGGCGTGGGGGTGCTGGTGGCCGAATGGCCGCGCTGGCATGGGGGACCCTCAGGGGCTGTCAACCGTCCCGCATCAATATAAGTGATTGTTTAATAAGGAAATAAGATAAGTTAAAAGGGCCGCATGGCCGCTCCGCTGGTAGACTAGGGGCCGTTTCCCCCGCCTCCAAGAACCATCATGTCGGCCTCGCCTTACAAGCAACTTGAGCAGGAGTTCAAGCGTCTGCACGCCTTTCGTGGCGCGCTGTCGCTGCTGCGCTGGGACGCGGCGGTGATGATGCCTCGCGGCAGCGCCGATGTGCGCGGCGAGCAGCTTGCGGCGCTGGAGACCGAGCATCACGCTCTGCTGACCTCGCCCCGCATCTCCCGGCTGCTGGACCGGGCCCAGGCGAATACGCAGGGGCTGGAGGATTGGCAGATTGCCAACCTGCGCGAGATGCGCCGCCAGCGCGACCATGCCATTGCCACGCCGGTGTCGCTGGTGTCTCGCCTGACCAAGGCCACCTCGCGTGCTGAAGCGCATTGGCTGACGGCTCGCAAGGAGGGCAAGTTCGAGCTGTTCGCGCCGCACCTTGAGGAAGTGGTGCGCCTGGTGCGCGACAAGGCGGCGCTTCTGGGCCAGGCCCTGAACCTCGCCCCTTACGATGCGCTGGTGGATGAGTTCACGCCCGGTGTGACCACGGCCGACATCGATTCGATGTTCAAGGGCCTGTCACGGCGCCTGCCGGCGCTGATCCGCGAGGTGATCGCGCTGCAGGAGCCTTACCAGCTGCTGCCGCTCGCCGGCAAGTTCGCCACGGGCAAGCAGCGGGCGCTGGTCACGGAGATCCTGAAGGCGGTGGGCTTTCCCTTCGACCGGGGCCGCATCGATGAGAGCGAGCATCCCTTCACCGAAGGGGTACCCGGCGACATCCGCGTCACCACGCGTTTCGATCCCAACGATGTGTTCTCGGGTTTATTGGGTGCGCTGCATGAGACCGGGCACGCCATGTACGACCTCGGCCTGCCGCAGGAGTGGCGCGATCAGCCGGTGGGCCGCGATCGCGGTATGGCGCTCGAGGAGAGCCAGTCGCTGCTGATCGAGATGATCGTGTGTCGCAGCCGCGCCTTCGTGCAGTACCTGAAGCCGCTGCTCGAGAAGCACTTCGGGGTGACGGGGCCCGAGTGGGAGCATGAGAACATCTATCGCAATCTCACCCGCGTGCGCCGCAGCCTGATTCGCGTGGATGCGGATGAGGTCACTTATCCGCTGCACATCATGCTGCGCTATGAGCTCGAGAAGCAGCTGCTGACCGGGGAGCTCGCGGTCAACGATCTGCCGGCGGCGTGGAATGCCAGCATGGAGCAGCGTCTGGGGATCCGTCCCGCCAACGACACCGAGGGGTGCCTGCAGGACATCCACTGGGCGGTGGGCTCGTTCGGGTACTTTCCCTCCTATGCGCTGGGGGCGGTGGTGGCGGCGCAGCTGTACGAGGGACTGCGGCGCGACGTACCCAACCTCGATGAGCAGATCGCGCGCGGCGAGTTCACGGGTCTTTTCAGCTGGCTGCGCACCAATGTGCATGCCATGGGCGCCAAGGTGACGGTGAACGAGCTCATGAAATCGGCGACGGGCAAACCGCTGACCGCGGCGTCCTTCGTGCGCTATGTCGAGAACAAATATCTCGAAAACACCTTGAGCAGCGCGGCGGCGTGAGCGCCGTCATCGAAAAGCCTTCGCGCACTTTGCAGCGCCTGCAGGCGCATTTGCGCGGCCTGGTGGGCAAGGCCATCGAGGACTTCGGCATGATCGGCGAGGGCGACCGGGTCATGGTCTGCCTTTCCGGCGGCAAGGACTCCTACACGCTGCTCGATCTGCTGCTGTCGTTGCAGCGCGCGGCGCCGGTCAGCTTCGAGCTCATCGCGGTGAATCTCGACCAGAAGCAGCCGGACTTTCCGGCGCATGTACTGCCGCAGTATCTTGAGTCGCTGGGGGTGCCTTACCGGATCATCGAGCAGGACACCTACAGCGTCGTCAAGCGGGTGATTCCCGAAGATAAGACGATGTGCGGCCTGTGCTCGCGGTTGCGCCGCGGGGCCCTGTATCGCTTCGCGGCCGAGAACGGCGTGACCAAGATCGCGCTCGGCCATCACCGGGACGATATCGTCGAGACATTGTTCCTGAATCTCTTTTTCGGCGGACGTTTGAAAGCCATGGCACCCAAGCTGCGCTCGGATGACGGCCGGCACATCGTCATCCGCCCGCTCGCCTATGTGCCCGAGCGGGACATCGAGCGCTATGCGCGCGGCCGTGATTTCCCCATCATCCCCTGCAAGCTCTGCGGCTCGCAGGACAATATGCAGCGTGTGGCGGTCAAAAAAATGCTCGAGCGGTGGGAGCAGGAATTCCCTGGCCGCACGGAGACCATTTTTTCCGCCTTGCGCAATGTCGAGGCGGGGCACCTCGCCGATCCGTCGCTCTTCAATTTCAGGGAGCTCGATGCCCGTTGATCTAGAAGAGCGTCCGCTCCCCAACACGTACTGGGTGCTGCCCGGGGAGTTTCTGGCGGGCGAGCATCCGGGGCGCGGCACGGACACGGCGGCGCAGACGCGTGAGCGGCTGCGGCGGCTGATGGACGCGGGCATCGATTGCTTCGTGGATCTCACCCTGCCCGATGAGCTGCCGTCCTATGAGGAGGAGCTGCCCGAGGGTGTGGAATACCTGCGCTTTGCCGTCCGCGACCACGGCATTCCGGCGCAGCGCGAGCACATGCTCGAGATTCTGAGTCACATCGAGCGGGCGCTGCGCGCCGGCCGCCGTGTCTATGTGCATTGCCGGGCGGGCATCGGCCGCACGGGCACGGTGGCGGGGTGCTTTCTCATCGAGCGGGGTGAGACCGGCGACAGCGCCATCGAGCGATTGAATGATCTGTGGCAGCAATCTCAACGCTCGCAGACTTGGCCCTATGTGCCGGAGACGGATGAGCAGACGGAGTTCGTGCGCGGCTGGGCGCCGAGCGGGGCGCGTCATCGGGTGACGCCGCCGGCGGTGCCGCCCAAACGCCGCCGGCGTACGGACGTGGCTGCGGCCACCGCCCCGGTCGCCCCGGCCGCGGGTGCCACAGCCGTGGCGGTGCCCATCATGGGTTTCCAGGACCGCTTTCGCGGCGCGCTCCTGGGTCTGGCTATTGGCGATGCACTGGCGGCGGCGACGCAGGGACGCAAGGCGGGCTCGTTCGAGCCGGTCGTGGAGCTGAGCGGCGGCGGTCCGTTCGATTTGCCGGCCGGGGCCTGGAGCGACGATACGGCGATGGCGCTGTGTCTGGCGGAGAGTCTACTGCAGAGCGGGGGCTTTGACCCTCATGACCAGGTGGCGCGCTATACGCGCTGGCAGAGCGAGGGCTACTTGTCCGCGACGGGTATTTGTGTCGGCATCACCGCGTCCACCGTCAAGGCGCTGAGCGCGGCGCAATGGCGCCGGCAGATCTTCGCGGGATCTCACGATCCCAGGCAGCTCGATCCGGAGGTGCTGTCGCGGGTGGCGCCCGCGGTGATGTTTGCGTTTGGATCGCCGCAGGAGGCGGTGCGCTTAGGCTGCGAGGCCGCGCGCACCACCTGCCAGGCGCCGCTGGCGCTCGAGGCCTGTCAGCTGCTGGCGGCGCTGGTTTATGGCGCGCTGGCCGGGGAGCGCAAGGCGCAGGTGTTGAGTCCGGGCTTGCCGCTGCTCGATGTGGGCAATTTGCGGGCCCGGGTTTCGGGCCTGCTGCGTACGCCGGAAGTGTCGAAGCCGCCGCGCGCCGGCGGCAGCGCTCTCGATGTGCTGGCAGCGGCGCTGTGGTGCTTCCAGGTGACGGGGAGCTTCCGTGAGGGGGCGCTGCGGGCTGCGAATTTGGGGGGCCACAGTGATGCGATCGCGGCGGTCTATGGCCAGCTCGCCGGCGCGCATTACGGCGCAACGGCTATTCCCCTGACCTGGCGCAACGCCCTGGCCGAAAAGGCCTTGGTCGAGACCTTTGCGGAGCGGCTTTTCCGGCATGCCCGGCCGGGTGCGATGGGGTAAGCTTCCGCGCCACTTTCGGGGGATTTTCTCATGCCGAGCGCACCCGCCACCGCGCCAGCCTCGCGACGCCGTCGCGCCGCTCCTGCGTGGACGCGCCTCTCGGATGAGGACCTCCTGAAGCTGCGGTTCTGCGACCTGAAGCTGTCGCTCAAGCGCTCGCCGCTCGCCTCGCAGGTCAAGCGTCTCTATGAGGAACTCGAGAGCCGCGGCATCCGCTTCCGTCCGCATGTGTGGCTGGCGGAGGAGTGGTTCTCACCCGATGGGGTTCCAGGGATCGCCATGCCGTTCTATCTGGCGCACCCGCGTCTTGAGCGCCTGGAGCGGCGCATCATGCGCGAGGCCGAGGGTGGCAACACGCGCTGGCAGATGCGCATTCTGCGCCACGAGGCGGGACATGCGCTGGACAATGCCTACCGGTTGCGGCGCCGGCGGCGCTGGCGCGAGGTATTCGGTCCGGCCTCGCTGCCCTATCCGCACCGCTATCGCGCGCGTCCGGGCAGCCGCCGCTACGTGCACCACCTGGGCGAGTGGTATGCGCAGGCGCATCCGACGGAGGATTTCGCCGAGACTTTCGCGGTCTGGCTCAAACCCCGATCCGACTGGCGCAGCAGCTATGCGGACTGGCCGGCGTATCACAAGCTGGCGCTGGTGGATGAGCTCATGGAGGATGTGCGTGGCCGGCGCGCGCCGGTGCGGGATCGCAGTCGGGTGGAGCCGCTTCACTCGAACAAGCGTACGCTGGCGCAGCACTACCGGCGCAAGCTTATGCACCGGCGCCATTACCGCCGCGGAGTGGCCGACGATCTGCTGCAGAAGGTGTTCAGCACGGAGCGTCTGCGCCGCAATGCCGCGCGCGCGAGCGCGCTGCTGCGTGCCGCCCGCTCGGGCCTGGTCGCCGCCGTCTCGCGCGACCTGGGCGTGGAGCGCTACACTGTGCGGCAGATCTTGCGCATGCTCATCGAACGCAGCGACCATTTGCAGCTTCATGTGCGCGGCAGCCGCCGTGACGCGCTGCGGCATGCGCGCTGGGCGCTCGAGCGCATCGTGCTCATGTACGATCAGGGCGAGACTCCGCAGCTGCCTCTATGAGAAAACTGCGCACGCTGGTCGTGGTGCACGCGAGCCTGGTACCGCCGGAGACCCTGGAAGGACACAGTCAGAAGGAGATCGACGAGTGGCGCACGGAATACGATGTGGCGAGCACGCTCAACGCCTCCGGGCACGAGGTGCGCTGCGTCGGGGTGCTCGACAGCCTCTCGGAGCTGCGCGCGGCGATCGCGGACTGGAAGCCGGATGTGGTCTTCAATCTGCTGGAGGAGTTCGACGGCATCGTCACGTACGACCAGCATGTGGTCGCCTTCCTCGAGCTGATGCGTCAGCCCTACACGGGCTGCAATCCGCGCGGCCTGCTGCTGTCGCGGGACAAGTCGCTGTGCAAGCAGCTGTTCGCCTTTCACCGCATCCCGACCCCGCAGTTCACGGTGTTCAGGAAGGGCGCGCGCTTTTACGTGCCGCGCAAGCTCAAATACCCGCTGTTCGTGAAGTCCACCGTGGAGGATGCCTCGCTCGGTATCGCGCAGGCCTCGGTGGTGGAGGATGCGGCGCGTCTCAAGGAGCGCATCGAGTTCGTGCATGAGCAGGTGAAATCGGATGCGCTGGTTGAGGAGTTCATCGAGGGGCGCGAGCTCTATGTGGGCGTGATGGGCAACGAGCGCCTGACGCGCCTGCCGGTGTGGGAGATGGTGTTCGGCTCGATGCCGGATACGCTGGCGGCCATCGCGACGCGCAAGGTGAAGTGGGACAAGCGCTATCAGGCCCGGTACGGCATCACCACGCGCGCGGCGGAGGATCTGTCGCCGGCGGTGCTGGCGCGGCTCGACAAGCTGTCGCGCCGCATCTATCGGGCGCTCGGCCTCTCGGGCTACGCGCGCATGGATTTCCGGGTGACGGCCGACGGCAATGTGTACGTGCTCGAGGCCAATGCGAATCCCAATCTCGAGGCGGAGGAGGATTTCGCGGAGTCGGCGCGCGCGGCGCAGGTGCCTTATGCGGAGCTTCTGGAGCGGCTGATGGCGCTGGGACTGTCTTATCGGGCGGAGTGGCGGGCGACCTATGGCTGAGAGATTTCTGATTTGTGTGGTGCTGGCTCTGCTGGCTTCATGTGCGAGCGAGGCCAAGCGCGGCGAGGCCGATCTCGCGCAGCTGCTCGACTGGTATCCGGGGCGTTACAGTAGCGGGACGCTGGAGCTGCGTATTGTGCGGATCTATGCGCCGCTGATCGGCGATTTTGCCTTCTACCAGCAGGAGTCCGCCGCAGACGACCCGGGCCGGATCGTCATGCAGCGGGTGGTGGCCTTCGAGAGGGTCAAGGCCAGCATCGTGCAGACCACCTGGTCGCTGGCGGAGCCGGCGCGCTGGCGCAATGCTTACTCGGACCCCGATGTGTTCAAGGGTCTGCAGTCGCAGGATTTTGCGCCCATGCCGGGTTGCGAGCTCGTGTGGAGCATGAAGGAGGGCCGCTTTACCGGGGTCGGCAGCCAAAGGACCTGCCGCTCGACCTCCTCGGCGACGGGCGGCACCGTCTACCTCAATCTGCACGCGGAGCTCACGCCGGAGGAGCTGACGCTGGCCGATCAGTCGGTGGATGTGGCGGGGCGGGTGGTTCAGGGAGGGGGCGTGGAGCGGTTTCGGCGACTCTAGCCGGGGGGCGGTTTCGGCGCTGCCCAATTTGGGCATTTGATGAGTTTTCGCTGGCCTCAGTGGCGAGTATGTCCGTCCAGCCAGTCCAGCACCGTTGCGTACCACTGCAGGCTGTTGGCCGGCTTCAGCACCCAGTGGTTCTCGTTGGGAAACACCAGCAGGCGGCTCTCAATGCCGCGCCGCTGTAGCGCAGTGAACGTCGCCAGGCCCTGATCGTAGGGAATGCGGAAATCCTGCTCGCCGTGCACCACCAGCATCGGCGTGCGCCAC